>Ga0181587_10000808_pt1 | contig 25896 bp, 23 predicted proteins | sample 071ome_27_FD_132463 | JGI IMG/M metagenome (GOLD analysis project Ga0181587, IMG submission 132463) | Coastal salt marsh microbial communities from the Groves Creek Marsh, Skidaway Island, Georgia - 071409AT metaG (megahit assembly) | ecosystem: Environmental > Aquatic > Marine > Intertidal... | reverse complement strand
GACGCTATCTGGTTTATAAGAGAAGAGGGTAGTTTCCTCTATTGGAATCACGTTCTGAGAGCCTCTCAGTTGCCCTCTAAGCGCCTCTATTGCCCTTGAAGAAAGTGGGATAGTGCGAGGTGTATCGGTCTTGGTAAGCGGTATCAGAAGGGTCTGACGAACAAAGTCTATGTGGCTCTTCTTGATATTCAGTATCTCGCCTCTGCGCATACCTGTTTCCAGTGCAACGATGATGATGCGTTTGAGTTCATCCGAGGCAGACAAGAGTTTTTCTTCTTCTCCCTGTTCCAATCTCCTATCTCTGCCCCTGCCAACTTTAGGTAATGAGACCATCGACACAGGATTCTGTTGAAGATTAATTCCCCATTCTTTGATTCCATAGTTGATTGCTCTTCTCAAGACGGCTAACTCTCTGTTCACAGTGCTTGGCGCTACCGTCTTAAGGTGTAAATCGCGATATTCTCGAATATGTGCTGTGAAAAGAATTGAGAGCCTGAGGGGTGGAATTAAGCGTTGAATCGTGTGTACTTTATATCTCTCTTGTCTAGCCCCTTTGTGTTGGGGCATGACCTCTTGCTTAAAGCGTTCCAGAACATCAGATACGGTTATGGAGGTTGGAATAGTCACCAAAAAATGGCGTTCCAAGTCAGACTCTGTATTTCTCGCCCACTGCTCCGCTAGCCGCAGATTCTTAAAACTTTTGGTTATTGCGGGGAAACCGATCTTCCTCACTTTAGCGTGATATGAGGAACCGCGTTTTCGGATGGTTGCCATTTAAAATTACTCCTGTGCCAAAAATGTGCCAAACAAGAAGTAATCAACGGCAGTGAGATTTTCATCTCACTTAAAACTCTAGAAATACAGGGAGGAAATTGGTGGAGCCGAGGAGGATCGAACTCCCGACCTTCGCATTGCGAACGCGACGCTCTCCCAGCTGAGCTACGGCCCCATGGTGTACATGCCGCTTCGCCAGCAAGAAACGACCCTGCTAATTCTATCTCACGATTTCTCGTACATTCCACCTTTTGAGAGATAATCGAGCGTGAAATAAAACGCGCATCTGAGCGCGTGACGTCCCCAGGCAAAAATCCCAATCAGCAAGGAGTCATCTTGACAGAAACCCCACAAGTATCGGCCCAGGCTTTGCTGGATGCAGCGCGAGTCTTTGAGGAGCGTATTCCATTTAATCAAGTTTTGGGTCTTCGGATGGAACGTCTGGGGGAATCAGACGTGGTCGTGCGCTTTGATATGCGCGATGAACTGATTGGGAATTTCACGCGGGGGAATCTGCACGGAGGGGTGATCTCGAGCGTTCTCGACGTTGTAGGGGGTTTGGTCGCGTTTATTGCCTTGCTACGACGCGAAGGGGTGCAGTCGCTTGAAGACGAGGCAGACAAATTCTCCCGGCTGGGCACGATAGATCTTCGGGTGGATTACCTCAGGCCTGGTCTAGGCAAGACCTTTTCGGCCAAAGGCTTTGTGCTTCGCGCCGGTCGGAAAGTTGCTGTTACGCGCATGGAACTGCACAACGATGAAGAGTTACTTATCGCTGTCGGGACCGGTGCTTACAGCATATCGTGAGCGCCTAAACAAAAATCTGCATTTGAAGCGATAATAAGGCCAGGCCAAGCTGTAAAGAAGGGCTGTCTTCCTATGGCTGACACACCAAGTCCCGAAACCCGTAATCTCTCTCCTGGAGATCAATTGCGAAACGCCCGCCAGGGATATCGCTGGTCGGTGGAAGACGTTGCCGCAAATCTCAATCTGACCGTCGATATGGTGAGGGCACTGGAGTCCGGTGATACCGAAGCTCTCCCTGGCCCTACCTTTGTTCGAGGCTACCTTCGGGCCTATGCCCGACTGATGGAGATAGATGAGTCGACGGTTCTGGCTGGAGCAGATGATACCCAGGAAGAGAGCATCGGCTCGGTAGTACCCGTCCTGGGCAAAGAGGCGTTCAAGGACAAGAAGGGGCGTCAGTGGCTGAAGTTCTCGACCTCACAGAAGAAGAGTTGGCGCAAAACGGTCTTGATTTCAATTTTGATCCTGGCCGGTATTTTGGTCGCCTGGTGGTTTAGCGGCCTGCTGCCCACATTTCAAGAGCTAAATCGTGATGCCGCGAAAGATTCTGAAAGCTCCAGCACTATTTCCATCCCCTTAAATACGCAAAACTGAGCCTCACTTCCGGGGTTTTGTCAGCCCATCGATCACGGCGCCTTTTGTCTGCTCAGCTGCCTCAGGAATCTTTCAAAATCGTCGCCATCAGCGCGGGATCGATGTTGCCGCCGCTGAGGATGACGCCAACGCGTCCCTTTGCCTGAACAGCGCCGCTGAGCAGGGCCGCAAGCCCCAGTGCTCCGGATGGCTCTGCCACTACCCGGGCATCTTCAAACAGTGTGCGCGTGGCCAGTGCAATCGTTGCTTCAGAGACGCTAACCATGTCGTGTACTTTCTGACGAATGATTTCAAAGGTCAGTTCGCCAAGGCATTCCGTCCGGGTTCCGTCTGCAATCGTCTGGGGATTTTCGATTCTTTGAAGTTGACCCGTTCGAAACGACTGGACCGCATCATCGGCATTTTCCGGTTCGACACCAATAACCTTGCATCCAGGCGAAAGCGCTTGCGCACTCAGAATACTGCCACTTAAAAGACCTCCTCCTCCACAGGGCACAAGCAAGGTGTCAATAGGGCCAGTTCTCTGAATGAGTTCCATTGCCGCAGTCCCTTGGCCGGCGATGATATGTGGATGATCAAAAGGCGGGATGAGGACGTAGTCATGCTCAACAATCAGCTCCTGGCAGAGTGCTTCACGCTTGGTTGTTTTCGGGTCATAGGTGATGACCCGTGTCGCGTACCGTTTTGTGCCTGAGAGTTTCGCCTGGGGAGCATCCTGGGGCATGACGATTGTGGTTTCAATATCGAGCAGACTCCCCGCCAGAGCAACCGCCTGGGCATGATTTCCGGAGGAGTGTGTGATCACACCTTTACGTCGATCGGCCTCACTCAGCTGACTGATTGCGTTCCAGGCGCCGCGAAACTTAAAAGCGTTGATACGTTGCAGGTTTTCACACTTAAAAATGACCGCGGCACCCACCTTGCTATCGATGGGCGTGTCGCGAAGCGCCGGCGTTTTGTGGGCTACTCCTTTTAGCCGGTCTGCAGCTGCAAGAACGTCTTCGTAGGTGGGTAATGGCAGAGGCAAGGTGAAACCTGGTTAGTGTTACAAAATCCACCGACCCCGCTTGAGCCGGGTCGAGTAAACGCAATCGTTGCCGTTACAATCAACTAAACATTACCGGGTTGTCAACATGAGCGACATTTTTTCTAACCCCCTTGAAATAGAAACGGGCGCGGCGCCTGTGTTTTCGGTTATCTGGCTTCATGGCCTCGGCGCCGACTGTAACGACTTCAAGGATCTGCCCAACATGCTGGATCTCCCCTCGGGGCTGCCGGTTCGTTTTATCCTTCCCAATGCGCCTGAACGGCCGATTACGCTTAACGGGGGCATGATCATGCGGGGCTGGTACGATCTGACCGGCATGGAAATCGTGAAGCAGGAGGACGCGGCAGGTCTTTCCGAGGCGGCGGGCATTGTTGAGTCTCTGGTCCGTCGGGAAGAAGGACGAGGCATTCCACGATCCCGAATAGTGGTGGGAGGCTTTTCCCAGGGAGGGGCGGTGGCCCTGCACTACGGTTTTGGTTGCGAGGAACCGTTGGGGGGAATTGTCGGGCTTTCCACCTATCTGCCGCTTTCGGGAACGTTTTCTGAATCAGCAGAAAAGGGCGCTATTCCGACGCCGGTCTTTCTTGCCCACGGACTTTTTGATCCTGTTCTCGTGCTGGCGCTCGGGGAGAGCAGCAGGCAGGTGCTTGAAGACAACGGCTGCGATGTGTCGTGGCACACCTATCCAATGCCGCATACCGTCACGCCCGAAGAGGTGGGGGATTTGTCAGCCTGGCTGAACTCGCGGGTTTGGCCGGGCAACAACTGAAATCAGATTGCGTTTTTTTCATCAATCGATCTTTGTCGAGATTCTAACTCGTCAATGGCGGCCTGTATACGGGGAAGGTGCGGATTGATGAGAAGGGCATCCCGGAAAGCAGCTGCAGCTGGGCCAAACTGCTTCTGCTGTAAAAAGATGAGTCCAAGACCCGACAATGCGCCAAAATGGCGCGGCTCGCGTTGAAGGGTTTCCCTGATGTCGTCGATAGATTCCCGATAAGCCCCCATCAGATAGAGAACGGTCGCGCGGGCATTCCAGCCTTCGGCAAAGGCAGGCGCCTGCTCGATAACCTTGCTGAAGTGCCGGTAAGCGCTTCGGTATTGTCTCGTCCTGATCGCCTCGCTGCCGTCGGCAAGCGCCTGGGCGGCCACGGGGTTGTCTGTTTTCCGCCACAGGGCCCAGATCTCCGCTGCGATGTCGTCGGCTGATGCCTGGTCGGCCGCCAGTTTCAGTTCAGTAAAAAGTCGATCCAGCCGTGGATCGTTCTGGTCTGCTCCCGATGGCGCTATGGGCAGTGCCCACATCACTAACGCAGCAAAAAGGATTGCTGTCCGAGACATAATGCCTAGCCCAGTCATATTACTGATCCAAGAAAATCCAAAGCGTGGGCATGTAAGGCTTCGTTGGCGCTGGCCAAGGCTTGCCCGGCCGAATCAAAGGTCAGCGGACGGCCTTGCCAGTCACTGATGCAGCCACCGGCCCCCTCAATGACCGGAACCAGTGCCAGATAGTCAAACCGACCGAGTCCTGCTTCGAGCACGAGATCAGTAAATCCACAAGCCAGAAGACCATAGGCATAGCAATCAGTGCCAAATTGGCGGAACCGTACGACTTCGCTCATGCGGGAAAATACGCTCCACTCATCCGTACTGAACATATCGGGTGTAGTCGCGTTGAGCGTCGCGTCTTGCAGAGAAGCGGTCTTGGCAGTGCGACAGGGTTGTCCGTTATAAAGGGTGGGCTCGCCCTTGATTCCGAGCCAGCGTTCGTCAAGAGAAGGCATATCAATGATCCCCAGTACCGGCCGGCGATCTTGAAGGAGCGCTATCAGGCACCCAAAAGTCCGTTTGCCTGTGGCAAAACTCTTGGTGCCGTCGATCGGATCAATCACCCATAGCCATTCGGAGCGAGTATTGTCTTCTCCTTCTTCTTCTCCGTAGACGCCGTGATCAGGGTACTGTTCAGCGATCATCAATCGCGCCTTTTGCTCGATTTCAAGATCTGCGATGGTCACGGGGGTGCCATCCGATTTACTCGAGACATCATGAGGCCGGCGAAAGTATTTTTGTGTGATGTCTCGTGCTTCGGCGGCGATTGTCGCTGCGAAATCAGCGAATTCAGAAAAGTCTGGGGCGGGCATGGTCTAAAGGCTTATGGTTTTGCGTCCAGGCGAGACAGATCCACCTCTTGCAGGATTTTCTTACGTCCGCCGAATCCGATCATTCGAGGGGATTTGTCAACAATTTCAAAATGCGCAGAGACTTTTTTGAATTTAGCGTACAAGACGCCGTTTGCCGTATCGCGGGAAAGAGATAATTTGGATATCACCTCGAGGCCGTCACTGTCTATATGAAGCGGATCGATATGGATTTCCTCGTCTCGGGACTGAGCGAGCATTTGCCCCTCGACATTTTTCACATTGAGGAATTCGTCAATTTTGGATTTCTTTTTCTCCGGATCCCGGAACATGTGCAGAAGCGGCTCCACATCGCGCATGGCGAGACGCATTTTTGCGCTCAGATCAAATGGCTCTTGCCAGACAAGTTGTCCGCGCTCGATCTCAACTTCCCCCCACCAGTCCTCGTCTGTCTCCTTGGCCTTCGATGAGATCTGTACTTTTTCAAGGCGAATGGTCGAATCGTTCAATCGAAATCGCCGGGTACGCCAGTCCCCTTCAGACAGGTTTGCGGAGAGGTGAAAGTCGGCTTCGATTTCCCGGTCCTGAGCCAAGAGCGTTATGCCCGTGCCAGAGACTTCTATCAGGCCGTGAGCCACCCCGCTATCAATGGAAAAGCCGCCTCGGGTGCTCGCTGAGCCAGAAAGGAACTTAAGGCCAATATTGGAAGGTATGAATTTGTTGTAGTGCTGGATGTCCTCAACGAGACCTTGGTCGATGTGGAAGGACAGGGCGCCTGTGCCATCGCCTTTTTGAGAATAAAGCAAAAGGCGGTGGGCCTCCCCCTCGATATTGAGATCGGAGCCGGAAAGATAGGGCGCAGGGTCGCCCGGCTCAGCAATCTGAAACGCATCCAGTTCGATCTGAATTGCTACGGGCCTGTTCTTTTTTGAATCGACGGACGCTTTCATGGTCCCGTTGCCGGTCGCCTCGAACTGCAGGAATGTCGTCTTCAGGTTGTCTGACTCAAAAGTAAATTGGGAACCGGGCATGAGTTCTCCGCTTTCAATTTTGAGTTGGGCTTCAAGGTCTCCCTCACCCTTGGTTGTCAGGTTCAGTTCACTGTCTGGCAGAAAAGAGACCGGACCAATGCTTGCAAAATTGCCCTTTGCGTTTATGGTGCCGGTGAAGAACTGCATTTTCTCTTTGCCTTTATATTGCCGAGGCCTGTGGCTCGCGATCGACAGATCTGCATCGATCCGCAACGGAGCGCCGTCATTTTTGGCGCCCGTCTGGTTGTCAATGACCATGGACCCGACGGCGCGGTCTACCTGCATGAGACCCCCTTTGGTAACGATGCTCATCTTGAGGGTATCCAGGGTTCCTGATCCGAGGAATGTCATGTCATCCACGCCCGTAAGATTCTGTATCTCGGCTTTCCGGATACCGGTCGCAGAAACGTTGTCGAGTTTTATGGTCCAGGGGGGTTTTGCGTTGGCGCTGCTGGATTGGCTGACCCCTGTGACTTTCGCATACCGGACTTCAACGCCGGCGGCTTCAGCCTGTGTGATCGCCACCGTTCTTGACAGCAGGCCAAATATGGAAACGCTCACCTTTCCCGTATCGACGACCATGCTGAACTGGTTGCGAGGCGTCGTCGACTGAAACTCAAGACCGCTCACGACAAAACGGCCGGGAAGGAGAGTCCATGCGCTTTCCCAGGACATGGTGAGCTTTTGCGGCTTGATGTTTGCCAAAACCTGTGCCGCCCCGGTCAGTATCATGACATTGGCAATTGCCGGATAGGCGAGCAGCGCCAGCAGCGCAATGATGAGGCTTCGGCGGGTGAGTCTGATGCGCATTGTCTTAACTCTTATATTTGTCAGGGTGATCTAGGCGTGGAAACTTTTGGTACCATTGGTGCACCGCACCGGTTGTCATTTCCGACAACCGTTCATGTTAACAGACGCCTTATGCGCTTGACACCACGGCCCCGTCGGTTTCGGTCTATTGCCTCAGGCATTTTGATGCTTGGGCTTTTGGGAGGCTGTGCCTCGCTGCCCAGTCCCGTGGAAAGAGAAGACCAGTTAATGGTCCCGGTGACAGGGGATTCAGCGCTGGATCAGACCATCTCTGAGTTTCTGGCACCACATCCCAATCAGAGTGCCGCCCATTTCCTCAAAGATGGGCTGGATGCGTTTGCAGCGCGCTTGACGGCGGCGGACCGGGCGAGTCGATCAATCGATGCCCAGTACTACCTGTTTCACGACGATGTGACCGGCGGGCTCTACGCGGAGAGTTTGCTGCGGGCGGCCAAGCGGGGCGTGAAGGTGCGTTTGCTGCTTGACGACATGGGCGCACATCGACGGGATGCATTTCTGCTTGCCCTGAATCATCACCCCAATTTCGATATCAGGATATTTAACCCCTTTGCCAACCGCAAGGTTCGGGCACTTGAATACCTGTACCGCTTTGGCCTTGTAACGCGGCGCATGCATAACAAATCAATGGTAGTCGATGGCGTCGTCGCGATTACCGGGGGCCGAAATATTGGAGATGACTATTTCGACGCCAGCCCCAAGTCCAACTTTATCGATCTGGATGTCATGGTGTTCGGGCCCGCTGTCGGGCAGGTCGCTGAGCAGTTCGACGAATACTGGAATAGCCCCCTGTCCTACGATATCGCCAGCCTCGCCAAGCAAGACGTCACTGCCGGCGAGGCGCTTTCACAATGGCAAGCACTTCATGATGAGGCCTTGCGACAGAGTGACAGCGTTTATCTCAAGCGAGTCGAGCAGACAGCATTTCTTGAGCACATTAAAGCGGCCACGCTGCCAATCAGTGTCGGGCCCACAATCGTGCTTGTCGATCAGCCGCAGAAGGTGCGCGAACCCCTCTATGACGACTCAACCCACCTGGCTCCGGATTTATGGCCTTATTTCAGGCAGGCCGAAAGCGAATTGATCATCCTGAATCCCTACTTCATTCCAAGCGACGGCGGGGTTCAAGTGCTCGCCGATGCAGCAGGACGAGGGTGCAGGGTAGTGGTATTGACCAATTCCTTGGCAGCCAATGATGTCGCCGCCGTGCATGGGCATTACGCCAAGTACCGCAAGCCATTGATCAAGGCAGGGGTCGAACTCTATGAGCTTAGGGCAGATCGCGAGATGCCAGAGCTTGATGAGACAGATCTTGCGGCGTTGTCGGATCACATCAGCCTTCACGTGAAGACGTTCGTTTTTGACCGTCAGCAAACGTTCATCGGGTCACTAAACCTGGATGCGCGATCGGTTTACCAGAATACTGAGCTCGGCGTGATTGTTGAGGACCCCACAATGGCCAGCCAGATTGCCGAACTCGCATTGAACAACCTGTCAAAACTTGCCTATCGCGTGCAATTGGATGAGGCCGGCCGGATGACCTGGACGGGATGGGATCGCGATGAGCAGGAGGAAATCACTCTATACAAGGAGCCAGATGCCGGTTTCTGGCGAAAAACGGTTGCCTGGATTTCCCGCATCATGCCGGTAGAAGGCCAGCTTTAAGTCGATACGCGTTCAAAGGAGTCAGTTAAAGATATGGACCTGGGTCTTAAAGGAAAAAACATCATGGTGGCTGCGGCAAGTCGTGGCCTGGGATATGGCATTGCAGACCAGGTAGCAAAAGAGGGGGCGCGGGTCTCCATTGCGGCGCCAACCGAGCCGCGGGTTCACCAGAGTGCGCAACGGCTTCGCGAAGAGACCGGCGCTGATGTCATCTCCTGCGTTTTTGATGCACGGGATGAAAAGTCGATCGCCAGGTGGCGGGACGCTACGATTGCTGAATTTGGGGGTGTCGATGGTCTTGTCGTCAACGCGGGAGGCCCTCCGGCTGGCCTGTTCGATGATTTTGACGACGAAGCCTGGCAGTCAGCTTATGAACTGACATTGCTGAGCGCGGTTCGGATGATTCGGTCAGTGCTGCCTTCCATGCGCGAGAGGGGCGGGGGGTCAATCGTGACGGTCACATCATCATCAGTCAAAGAGCCGATCGACATGTTGCTCCTGTCGAACGTGATGCGTTCAGGTGTGACGAGTCTCGCCAAAAGCCTTTCGCAACAGTTGGCGGCCGAAGGAATCCGGGTCAACAATCTGGTGCCGGGGGCGATCAATACTGATCGTCTGCGTGGATTGATGCAGACCCAAGCCGACCGAACTGGTGTGCCTTTTGAGGAGGTTTCAAAATCTCGAGCAGCGACGGTGCCGTTGGGCCGGTTTGGCGAGGCCAGTGAGTTTGGCCAGGCGGGTGCCTTTTTGCTGTCGGATGCAGCGGCCTACATCACCGGTGAGACACTGGTGGTAGATGGTGGCGCGATGAAAACAGTCTGGTAAGGGAAAGTTACTTTTCGGCCGACAGGTAACAGATAAACGCCGCGTCTGCTTCGCCGGTCTCGGTGGCGGTGAAGACACCGTCTCCCTCCTGGGTTTTCTCATCGGTGCCCTCCCAATGGACAAGCACGCGGGAAAAGCCCGCCTCTTCCAGCAGTTCTCGGACCTCCGGCAGGGTCCACAGCCGCCAGTCGTAGGTGAAGGCCTGTTTCATTTGTGAGCCATCCGGGAACTTGAAATGAATCTGGCAGTTCATGTCGCCCGTGATCGGGTTGTATCGATTTTGGTCCCAGACATAGATGAAGTCATCGTGATCGGTTTCTTCCTCCATCTCCCGCATGGTTTCATATCCGCCGTAAAAGTCGAGGAACAATACGCCGTCATCGACAAGGCATTCGCGGATGCGGGAGAAGTACCCTCTTAAGGCTTCCCGCGTGCGGAAGATCCAATAACTGAAGTTCATTGCGAGGACGACATCCATTGCAGGGGTCTCAACACTCAGGACATCAGCGTGCAGAAGTTGGATTCGATCCATTGCCTCGTCGGTCAGTGATCCCAGGTTATGTTTTTTGCCCCAGCCGAGTACCTCCTCGTCCAGATCGACTCCCCACGCCAGGTTGTCTGCCCGCCGCCGAACCCATTCGCAGCTTGTATTGGCGGTTCCGCAAAAATCTTCTCGCAGCGTGCGGGCCTGTCGACCTCTCAGCTTCAGAAAGGTTTCATCAACCATGTCGATCTCGGATTCGACGCACTGCACTGCGCGCTCATAGAGGATATGTCGATCCGCCTGATCAGCCTGGCGTATACGAGCCGCCAGCGGGTCGTGATGACGGGTATTTTTACTTCGTCTGTTCTTTTTGCTCATAAATGTTCTGGTGGACGACGCAGGGGCCGTTCTGGAGTAGCCAATAGGGTTGGCGACTCAGCATTGGGGTTGAGAATCTGATACAAACTGCGGGAGACAGCAGCGCGTATGTTAGCCCAAACCCTGATGCATCGAAAGAGAGCGCAGACTTTAAAGAGGGGAGGCCTTTAGCACCGCCGCTGAGATCAACGAGTACATCCGAGTCATCATGATGCCCCCCTCGGCCTCGTTGACAACGACAGGGACACCATTCGCTTCGGCCTCAGCAACAAGCAGCGTCTGCAGATCCCAAATCGCCTCTATATTGTCCAAGTAGTGCTTTCTTCCGCGCCTGGGAGCAGAGATGGCGCGGCCCCTGAAAAAGGCCTTGAGAGTCCTTTCACGGTCTGCAGCAATCAGCAACGGCACCACAATGGCGTCGGGCGGGAGGGTAAAGTCCTTGATGATGGAAGGCCTCACGTGTACACCCTCTACGATCGTCGAGAACTGCTCGCGTTGCGAGCGGGCGAGTAGCGCATGAAGCGCTACTTCAATTTCATCCGCTTGTCGGTTGAAGCCTGTACTCAATGTGTCGATGGTATAGCTGTTCGATGGAGGATTTTTTACGGCTTTCCATGCCTCGAAGCTTGAGTAGTGCAGTTCGGGCGCGATCTCGGGAGGGCGTAAAGAGCGCATCACTTCCCGGAACATGTCGGTAGAAGCGGTTCGTGAGATATTGAGTCGGCTCGCAAGCAAGGAGGCCGCGTGGCTTTTGCCTACGCCGGGTGTCCCGCCGATGAGAATAACGAGCGTCCGGTTGGACTGCCGAAGCCGGTGCCAGGCATCAAGATAGTCTGCAAACAGTTCTCCCGCTTCGCGCTTGACCATTTCGCAGGCAAGGTCGTGCAGCGCCTGTCGATCAATGCCCTGGGAATAGTCACGCGTCAGCCGATCATGGGTATCCCGAACCAGACGTTCAGAGAGACTTTCCGGTATTCCGCAAATCTCCAGACGATGCCGAAAGATGGTGCGGGAAAACCACATCCTGTCCCGATCCTTTTCATTGATCCGAATCCAGGCGGGACCCGCCTTGGTGAGCCGATAACGCTCGACCATCTCCGGTCCCGATTCCTCAAGCAGGATGCTGCAAACGGCCTCGGTAATGTCGTCGGAGGTGATGTCCTCCCGGGCCGCTAACTGGTTTCTGATCGCGGACGCAATCTCGTAGGCCTCACTGAACGTGAGACCCACTTTCTGCAAGGAGCGGGTCAGGACACCGCGCAGAAAAGGTGCTGACTCCCCATCAGGATGGATGACGTTCAGTCGGGACACGCGAAACTGCTCTGGTTTGAAAGTGATGCTTTGCTGAAAATAACCAGACGATACTAACAGAGAAGGAAAAATGCGGCTGGGCCCCGTGAAAGATATCCGAGCGGGATATAATGAACGCAAAGCGTTTTCACCCAGCATTATCCGTGACTGATCAAGCTCCAATCCAAGTTTCAGCGTCGGCGGTGGCCGAGGTGGTCTCCCGCCTTGAGGCGCAGTTTGGCGAACGACTTTCCAAGACAGCGGCGATGCGGGAGCGCTTCGGTAAGGACGAATCCTTTCACGCCAGTGTTCCGCCCGATGCGGTGGTAACACCCAAATCCACGGAAGAAGTCAGCCAGATCGTAAAACTCTGTGCGGCGCATGGGGTTCCTGTGATTCCCTACGGAACCGGCACGGCCCTTGAGGGACATGTTGCTGCGCTGTATGGCGGTATCTCCGTCAATATGCAGGAGATGAACGACGTCATTGAGGTCCATGATGAGGATCTTGATGTGGTGGTTCAGCCCGGGGTGACCCGAAAGCAACTGAACCAGTACCTGCATGATCGCGGACTGTTCTTTCCGATAGATCCTGGTGCTGATGCGTCTATCGGCGGAATGACGGCCTGCCGAGCGTCCGGAACCAATGCCGTTCGCTATGGCACCATGCGGGAAAACGTGCTGGCACTGACCGTGGTCCTCGCCGATGGTCGTGTGATCAAAACCTCAAGGCGTGCCCGCAAGTCGGCAGCCGGTTATGACCTGACTCGGCTTTTCGTCGGCTCCGAGGGAACACTGGGAGTGATTACCGAGATTACGCTGAAGCTGTACGGCATTCCTGAAGCGATTTCCTCGGCAGTTTGCACTTTTCCAGACCTCGATAGCGCCGTTGGGACGGTCATCAATACGATTCAATATGGTGTTCCCGTGGCGCGCATCGAATTGCTCGATGAGGCGCAGATCGACGCCATCAACCGTTATTCCAAGACCGATCTTGCCGTCGCGCCGACACTCTTTTTGGAATTTCACGGCTCGACCCAGGGGGTTACAGAGCAGGCGCAGGTGGTTCAGGAACTGGCGGCTGACGCAGGTGGGAGTAACTTCCAGTGGACCACCAATACCGAGGAGCGCAACCGTCTCTGGCAGGCGCGCCATGACGCTGCCTATGCCTGCAAGGCGCTGCGTCCCGACGGGGAGATCTGGGCAACCGATGTGTGTGTGCCCATCTCGCAGCTCGCTGAATGTATCCGCGAGACGCAACGGGATATCAAGGAGTCCAATCTTGTCGCCCCGATTGTCGGACACGTCGGAGATGGGAATTTCCATTTGGTGCTGCTAGTCGATAAAGAAGATCCCGAGGAAAACGAAAGGGCACAGCAACTGCACGAGCGAATGGTGATGCGGGCCCTTGCCATGGGCGGCACCTGTACTGGAGAGCACGGCATCGGATACGGCAAGCTCGATTTTCTGATCGCTGAGCATGGCGAGGCAGTGAGCGTTATGCGCGCAATCAAACAGGCACTTGATCCCGATAACATCATGAACCCGGGAAAAATTCTCAGGGTCTGAGCGCAAGTCAGATCCAAGGCTTCTCATTTCTGCGCATCGATACGTCATCGCGCTGAAGGAAATTCGCTAGTCACTCAATGGAAAACTGGTCTATTACCAAGCCTTCCGTGCATGCACAGGGTGGCGTTGTTGTATCCCAGCATTATCTGGCTGCGCAGGCGGGGGCCAGGGTGCTGGAGCGGGGAGGTAACGCAATCGACGCTGCGATTGCGGCAGGATTTGCTCTGGGAGCCGTAGAGCCCTGGATGAGCGGTATTGGCGGTTGCGGTTTCATGACGATTTACCTGGCCGATACCGGCAAGAGCTATGCCGTTGAGTTTGGTGTCCGCGCATCAAACAGTCTGAATCCGAAAGACTATCCGCTCAGCAGCGGATTTGATTCTGATCTCTTTGCCTGGCCGGGGGTGTTGGATAACCGCAATGTACTTGGACCCTACTCAGTCGCCGTGCCGGGGTATGTCGCCGGCGTTGCGCTTGCGGCTGAGCGCTTTGCAACGCTTTCGTGGCCGGATCTTCTTGCGCCAGCGGTGAGGCTGGCCGAGCAGGGCCTGACGGTGGACTGGTACTCCAGTCTCAAGATTGCGTCGAGTGCGCAGGATATCTCTCGGTTTGAGTCGACTCAGTCAGTTTACCTCCCTGACGGTCAGGTGCCGATGGGTCATTGGGCGGGGGCACCTCCGGTAATTGAACTCAAAGGGCTTGCCCGGACTCTGAAGCAGATCGCTGATGAAGGTCCCCAGACGTTTTATTCGGGAGATCTGGCAAACCGCTTTTTGAGCGATGCCGTCAATGCAGGTATCGGGTTAACCGCTGAGGATCTCGCTACCTATCAGGCACAGTGTTATGAACTGGCCGGGACGGCTTACCGTAATGCCACGGTCTACACCCCATCAGGGCTTTGCGGCGGGCCGAGCATGTGTGATGCCCTTGATGCGCTGGCCCGGGAGGTTCCGCGACCCGGCAGTCAGCCTGATGGCGACTTTTACTGCGCAGTAGCCAACGGGCTGAATCGCGCCTATGAATATCGACTCAGCCAAATGGGAGACAGCCCCGACGGCAAAACCCCCGGCTGCACAACTCACCTCAATGTGACAGACCGTCATGGCAACGTCGTAGCGCTTACCCAGACGCTGCTGTCTGTTTTCGGCTCACGATTATTGCTGCCGGATACCGGCATCCTGATGAATAACGGCATCATGTGGTTTGATCCCTCGCCGGGTCGCCCTAATTCACTTACGCCGGGTAAACGGCCGCTGAGCAATATGTGTCCTGCCATCGTAAGACTGCCCTCCGGTGAGATCTTTGCGGTTGGTGCGTCCGGGGGCCGGCGGATCGTATCGTCCTGCATGCAGTTAATTTCGTTTATGGCTGACTTTGGGATGACTCCTGAGCAAGCCATGCACCAGCCCCGAATCGACGTGGGGGGCTCTGATCATGTTTTGGCTGATGCAGCCCTTGATGGGTCTATTCAGTCGGCCCTGCAAAATGCTTTTGAGGGTGTCTCTTCGGCGCAGCATGGGGTTTATCCGAGCCTCTTTGGCTGTCCTTCGATTGCCAGCGTGTCGCCGGACAGCGGCCGTTCCATTGGAGCGGCGTTCGTGACGTCACCACTTGCGGCGGCGGTCGCCGAAGGTTCCTCGGGTTAATCGATTTAAGCCGGCCCAGTCTGCACCAAGTATCATGCCGCAAGCTGAGCCGCAGACCCGCGCAGTCCGCGTAGTTCAGGGTGAGGGACTCCTCGACATCGAAGATGGCGATTTTGAGTATTGGCCGGGGTTTTTGAATGCTGAAGAGACAGCCTCGTGTTTTGCAGCGCTACGGAGCAAGATCGATTGGCACACCCCGAGAGTGTTTGTGTATGGCCGCTGGATCGATTCACCAAGACAGTCCGCCTGGTACGGCGATGGGGGGGCGGTCTACCGGTACTCCGGCACAATAAACGAACCAATCCCATGGCTCCCCGAATTAAAAAACCTGGGCGAGCGCTTGAATGATTTCTGTAAAAGTGAATTTAACAGTGTGCTCGCAAATCACTACCGCTCAGGCAGTGACAGCATGGGCTGGCACAGCGATGATGAAAAGGAGCTCGGCCCCAAGCCTGTGATTGCGTCCATCAGTCTTGGCGGCGCAAGAAGATTCCTTCTGCGGCATCGGCGCCGTAAGGAACTCCAGACCCATGAGATCACGCTTGAAAGCGGATCTTTATTGCTGATGCGGGGAGAAAGCCAGCGCGCCTGGCGTCACAGCATCCCCAAGACCCGCAGAACCGTTGCACCCAGAATCAATCTCACCTATCGTCACATCATGCCGATAAAGGGCAGTATCAAAGCGGGTTAGGCTGAGTTCCGGCCCGCAGGTTGCCCTTCAGGAGATACGATCCCAGCGATATGAAGCCAGACGAGACATCGGGAGACTATCAACCGCTTGCGGAGCGCTTGCGCCCGCAAACCCTTGACGAATTCGTGGGTCAAAACCAGTTGGTAGGGGAGGGGGCGGCCCTTCGTCAGGCGCTGCTTGCCGGGCAAATTCATTCGATGGTGTTGTGGGGGCCCCCGGGAACAGGCAAGACGACCCTCGCCAGAATGGTGGCCGAGTATTGTGACGCCCATTTTGAAGTGCTTTCGGCGGTGACGGCCGGAATCAAGGACGTCAGAGAGGTTGTCGCCCGCGCCAAGACACTCCCGGGCAGGCTCGTGTTATTCGTAGATGAAGTGCATCGTTTCAACAAGGCTCAGCAGGATGGGTTTCTCCCGCACGTTGAGGATGGCACCCTTGTTTTAATCGGCGCCACAACCGAGAACCCGTCTTTTGAGCTCAATAACGCGCTGTTGTCCCGTCTTCGCGTCCACGTGTTGAAACCGCTTGAGCGGGCCGACCTGACACACTTGCTTGAGCGCGCATTGGGCGACACCGAACGAGGCCTCGGCGGTATGCGTCTTTCAGTCTCAGAATCGGCGCGCAGCCAGTTAATTGATGCGGCAGACGGTGACGCGCGTCGGTTGCTGAATCTGATGGAAATTGCTGCGCAGTTTGCCGCCGCAACCGATGAAGGCGCAATCCTGCCCGATGACATGCTGCCGGAGATCATTGGCACACCTTTACGACGTTTCGACAAGGGCGGGGATCTTTTTTATGACCAGATTTCGGCGCTGCATAAATCAATGCGTGGAACAGATCCCGACGCAGTGCTGTATTGGTTCTGCCGGATGATCGACGGCGGTTGTGATCCGCGGTACATCGCCCGGCGTGCCATCAGAATGGCCAGCGAGGACGTAGGCAATGCAGATCCCCGCGCGCTCACGCTTGCCCTGGATGCTGCAGACAGTTACGAGCGCTTAGGCTCCCCAGAGGGAGAATTGGCGTTGGCGCAGGCGCTGGTCTATCTGGCATGCGCGCCAAAAAGCAACGCCGTATACAAAGGCTTTAACGAAGCCATGGCAGCGGCGAAAAAGACGGGCACACAGGAGGTACCGCTTCATCTTCGGAATGCGCCGACCCGGCTGGCGAAAGAGCTCGGGCACGGCAAGGGGTACCGGTATGCCCATAACGAACCCGGCGCTTATGCGCAGGGAGAGACCTATCTGCCGGACAGCTTGATTGGTCAGCGGTATTACGAGCCGGTTAACCAGGGCCTTGAGATCAAGATCCGCGAAAAGTTGGAGCGTCTCCGAAAGCACGGTGGTTCGAGCAATGACAACTGATCGGACCCGTCTGGTCGGAACATTGCGCGAAGAGGAATTCCAGACCGTTGCGCAGCTTTCGGCTGCACTCAAGATTCATGAAGCAACTGTCGCAGGACATCTGCTACGACTCGAGCAGGATGGATTGCCCCTTGAGCGCGCGGGTGACCGTGGCTTTCGGCTGCGTGAAGAAATAACTCCGATCGACGCGGGGAACCTTGTCGAAGAACTGGAGAAGGCAGCATTTGCTTACGCCGGTCAAGTCGAGGTACTGGATACCGTTGATTCCACCAGCGACTGGCTCAGCAGACAACAAAGCGGGGGTGCCGATATTCACGGCAAAGCGTGCATTACGGAATTTCAGAGCGCCGGCCGTGGCCGACGCGGCCGAAATTGGCAAGGTTCCCCGTATTGCCATCTGATGTTTTCAATGGGCTGGCGTTTTCAAAAAGAAGCCGTCGAGATGACGGGGCTTAGTCTATCTGTGGGGGTCGCGGTGGCCGACAGTCTCAGAAACGTCAGCGGGGCACCCGTGGGTCTCAAGTGGCCCAATGACCTTTGGTGCGGTGACCGCAAACTGGGCGGAATTCTGGTTGATCTGAACACAGCCTCGAAACCGGGTACGCAGGCTATTGTCGGCATTGGCATCAATCTGCATGAACCTGCTCTTGAGCACTTTGATCCCGGCCAGCCTGTAACCGACCTCGCGAGCAACGTACAGGGTGAACTGCCATCACGCACATCAATCATCGCTGTTGTCATGACGGCTGTTGCCAGAAGTCTGGATCGATTCGGCCAGCATCAGTTTGGTTGTGACCGTGAGCGGTTTAATGCGCTTGATGTTTTTGCAGGACGGAAGGTCAAGACCAGCTCAGGCGAGACATCCGTGGAGGGGATCGGGCAGGGCGTCGATGAATTTGGGAGGTATCGACTGCGCTTCTCGAACGGCAGCGTTGAAACGATAATATCCGGGGATCTCAGTTTGTCCCTGGTTGACCAATAGTCCTCAGCGTATTTACAGCATGCCAAGTTCGAAGCCTGATCTCCTGGTAGATCACGGAAACAGCCGGATCAAGTGGGCGCTCTCGGGGGGCGGCACGTGGACGCCCGGCGATCCGATTGGGGTGCGAGGGGAAGAGACCGATTTTTCTCCCTTGCGGGGTATAGAGGCGCCGCGGAGGATTTTCGCGAGCAATAGCGCTGGACCGCAAGTGCTCGTCTGCTTTGAAGACTTCTGCAAGAGTCAGTGGGATCTCAAGCCTAAGATGTTGTGCGCCAAAGCGGCCCAGTGTGATGTGACCAATAGTTATGTTGACCCTGAGAGCCTGGGTTCCGACCGTTGGCTGGCCATGATTGCGGCACGCCAACTTTGCGAGGGCCCGCTTGCAGTCATTGATTGTGGCACAGCGATAACCTGCGATGCGCTCTCAGCCGAGGGGGTCTTCCTTGGCGGCGTGATCAGTGCTGGCCTCGAAACAGCAGCACAAGCCCTGCTGAGTAAAGCGGCACATCTTGATTTCGATGAAATGCGTTACATCGGCGTATTCAACACCGATACTTCCAGTGCTGTGGGGTCAGGGAGTCTGGTGTTTGCGGTTGGCGGCATTGAAAGAGTATTGACTGAGTTTCAAGCGAAATTGGGCGAGGAATTCCAGGTTCTGACGACAGGAGGCTGGGCTGAGACGCTGACGCCGCTGATGACGGTCAATGCCGCGGTATATCCCGATCTCGTGCTCAAGGGAATACAGGTTATTGCAGGTCAAGAAGCATGAGAACACTTTTTGCTTTGCTGATCCTTGCAAATCTCGCTCTTTATCTTTGGGCGACGCAGTTGTCTCCAAAGGCGGAGCAAGGCCTTCCCGAAGCGCAGCCGGGACATAACCTGGAGGTCATGGAGTTGGTGTCCGAGGAATCGATCGTGATCGATGCCCGTGCCGACTGCCTTCGGATTGGCCCTTTTTCTACTCAGCAGACGCTGAGCGAGGGACGACGCATCCTGGTCAACAAAGGTTACGGACTCGCGCAGCAGCGTACTGCTGCCCGCGAAGTCCACGTTTACCAGGTTCTGGCTGGCCCATTTCGATCGGACATTGCCCGGGATAATGCCCGCATTCGGCTTCAGGACATGGGCGAAAAACCCTCGGACTTGGCTTTTGGAGAAGACAAGATGCTGCTGTTGGCAGACTTCGCGATAAAGTCGAAGGCAAAAGAATTTGCCGCTGGCCTGAACGACATGGAGCTTCCGCTAGTCATCAAACTTCAGGCGCGGACGCTTGGGCCGCTTTATTGGCTTGATGTGCCGGATGTGGTCACTCCGGAGCGAAAACAGGAATTCGCAGAACAGCAATGGGGCGATGCCATGACTGAGGTGACCCCAATCCCTTGCCCCAAAAACCCCTAGGACTTTGCCACGCACTGCGGTTTAAGTCTGGGACAAGTAAAATCCGCGTTGTTGTTTTCTCATATGCCCGCATAGCTCAGTTGGCAGAGCAGCTGATTTGTAATCAGCAGGTCGTTGGTTCGAATCCGACTGCGGGCTCCATAATTTCCGTCATCTCTGTCGCTCGCCCGGGAACCGGGATCTGTATCTCAAGGGGTTTCCTGGTCAACCCATGCCCATAACAGGCGATAACCGACTGCAAGAATGACGGATCCCAGAAACAAGCCGATGAGGCCCATGCCGACCATCCCGCCAAGCGCGCCAATCAGGATAACCGGCATCGGGACATCAATACCCCGGCCCAATAGCACTGGCTTGAGAATATTGTCCGCAAGTCCTGCAAGCATCAAATAAACGGTAATCACTCCATTCATTACTGCGGAGCCATCTCCAGACAACCATAGCCAGGCCAGGACTGGCAGGATAACCAGCATGGCAGGAAGTTGCATGATGCCCAGAATCAGTGCCAGCACCGACAATAAGGCAGCGCCCGGCACGTCAGCCCATAAGAATCCCAAACCGAGCAGGAGCGCCTGAATCGCGGCTACGCCGATCACGCCGGTTGCTACAGAGCGCATGGTGGCGATTGACAGGGTCTGCAATTGCGCTCCTCTCGGGCCGCCTGCCAATGTGATCGCAATACGCCGAAGCGCTTCCTGACCCGATTCGCCATAGGCCATCATGAAGCCCGCGATCACAAGCGCTCCAAGAAAAATGCCGGTGGTAGAGAGAAAACTTGCGGTGCCTCCCAGCGCGCCTTTGGCAACAGCGATGACCTGAGCGCTATGATCGACCAATAACGACTCGAGATTGTTCGAGGCGGCCAACCAGAGTTCATGAAGCTGCTCCCCAATGAATGGCCAGGTTTTTACGGATTCGTTCGGCTCAGAGATAAAGGGTTTGCCTTCCTGCCATTGAGCAACCAAGACACTGGCCTGCTCAACGAATGATATCCCCAATAATGCAAGCGGAATGCCCAGCAGCAGCAGGCCAAGCAAGACGATAACTGCTGCGATGAATCCCTCGCGCCAGCCAAGTGAAGCCTGAATCTTTAACTGAAGCGGATACAACGTGACCGCGAGAATCAGCGCCCACAGCATAATGGTGGCAAACGGCGAGAAAATTCTCGCGCAGATCCAGAAAAGGCCGAGCGCCAGGACCAACCGCAGCATGGCTTGGGTCAGGTCACGAGCCATGGGGCTAGCTGTTCGCTGTTCTTGTTCTGTCATGCAGTACTCCTCGGTATTTCTGATTCTATTTCCAACAATTGAAGCAGATCATTAAACAAAATCACCGCTGTGACAATGTTGTAAACCCCTGGGATTTTGCCACCCACTGCGGTTTAAGTCTGGGACAAGTAAAATCTGCTGTGCTGTTTTCTCATATGCCCGCATAGCTCAGTTGGCAGAGCAGCTGATTTGTAATCAGCAGGTCGTTGGTTCGAATCCGACTGCGGGCTCCATCTTCAGCCATCCGCCGCTTTCAACATGATAGGCTTAATATCATTAAAAAAAGTGCCCGTTATTGATAGGCCGAGCGTCGTGAGACGCGTTCTGGAGCATACGAATGCCTGACAACATTACTCTCGTGATCCACGGGGTTGAGACGGCCGAGGAAATACCCGGCATCGGTCGGATCAGTGCAGATACCCGGATCCTCTGCGCACCGGATCTGGCGAGTCTTGAGCGCCAACTGCCTGAAGCAGACGTATTGCTGGGTTGGAACTTCCGGGCGACCGAACTTCAGCAAGCATGGCCGCTTGCGGATCGTTTGCGTTGGATTCAATGGGGCGGAGCAGGTGTGGACGCTGTTCTGTTTCCAGAGCTCGTTGCCAGTGACGTCCAACTGACCAACGCCCGGGGGGTATTTGACCGGGCCATGGCTGAGTACACGCTCGGGCTGCTCCTTAGTTTTGGCAAGGACTTCTTCGAAACTTACACAGCACAGCGTGAACACCGATGGTCGTATCGGTTGACGGAGCTTATGGCTGGCCGGTCAGTGGTGGTGGTGGGCGTCGGCAGTATCGGCCGCGAGATCGCGCGGCTGCTCAAGCAGATGGATTTCGTTGTGTCGGGAGTAGGCCGCTCGGCACGCGGCGCTGACCCGGATTTTGGCGATATCCACGGCATCAGTGATCTGAATAGTTGTCTGTCACAGACTGACTACGTTGTACTCATTACCCCACTGACTCCCGAAACCCGCGGGCTTTTCGGGGCTGAGCAGTTCTCGGCCATGAAATCTTCGGCACGGTTTATTAACCTTGGGCGAGGCGAGCTCGTCGATGAAGACGCACTCCTTGAAGCGCTTCAAGGCGGTCAGATTGCGGGCGCCGGGCTCGATGTTTTCTGTACGGAACCGCTGCCGGCCGAGAGCCCATTCTGGGATCTTGATAACGTCATCGTTTCGCCGCACATTTCGGGCGATTATCAAGGGCATCAGGAAGCGATGGCCGAGATCTTTCTGGAGAATTTCGAGCGGTTCCGGGACGGCCGCGAACTGCTCAATCAGATCGATAAATCCCTGGGCTTTGCCAAGATTTGAGCGCTACTGTGGCGCGAACTTAACGGATACGATTCAGGACAATCGACCGAGTGTTTTCGATAGTTCGGAAATATGGTCTGGACCCAGACCACAGCAACCGCCGATCGCCTTAACCCCGCGCTGCGCCCATTGCCTTGCGGCAGTGGCGAATTGCTCTGGCTCGATTAGCGAGTCGAAATACCAGCGGGGGCGTTTATAACGACCGCTGTTCGGATAGACGGCAACGGGACCTGACCAATACTCCTCAAGAAGATCGAGCGCGGGCAAAGTGGTTTCGACTTCGCTATGCATGATCCCTGCGACGTCGACACCTTCAGACAACAGGGCTTTGATGCCTGCCTTGAGAGCTTCGCCGGACTCCTCTGTTCCGTCCTGAAGATGCAGTGTTCCGGATTCGGCCCTCGTCAACGCGATCCCTGCCCATACGGGCAAACCGGTCTGTTTGGCAATGGCGGCAATCTCGCATTGAAAATCAAGATCCATGGCGAAATCATGGGTCAGCATCATTTCCAACATCAGCAGATCACAGCCTTGTTCCGCCAGGGTTTGTGCGTGTTCCGTATAACTGTCGCGAAGCATCGAAACGTCGAGCATTTCTTTTCGACGCGATTCCACCGTTGTTGATATCGAGCCGGCAATCCATACCGGGTGGGCCGGCTCAACTTCATCGATACCCTCTCGAACCAACCGAAACGCCGTTTTCGTCAATTCCTGGCTACTGGTCTTAAAGCTTGAGGGATTGATGACGTGTGGAGTGGTGTTGTAGGTTGCCGCAATCTGAATCTCCGCACCGGCCCGCAGATAGTCCACATGGATATCCCGGATGACCTCCGGATGGGTCAACAAGGCAGATGCACTCCATATTTCAAAATCCAGAGGCACCTCTCGACGTTGGAGCTCGGTGCCCATTGCGCCATCAATGATGACGACTTCGTTCCCGGCTAATCGTGTAGCGATGTTCATACTGAGCAGGCCTTCGGTGGGGCTACGTTTCGGTGAGCAGTCTAACGACTATCTGGAGTGGGGTGATGGCGGGGGGCGGTGGGTTGACGCAGTCTTAGAAGAGAAGCAAAGGGGGAGGAGAACAATCGCCAGTTAAGTCCGACTAATAACCGGAAAAATCAAAAAAAAACAGTGATTTAGACGATTAACCTCCAATCGAACGTTCGAATGAATTTAAAAACTGTACAAAAATGCGCGAATGAACATAAAATGGTGTTCATAAGAAAGAAATAGTGGATTTTTCAGCGGAACTTAAAAATGTTGGACCTGTCCTCCAGGCAAGCAGAGATAGCGGCGTTGCTGATCGAAGGAGAATTTCTCTCAGTCGACGTTCTTGCCGAAAGGTACGCCGTAACGGCTCAGACCATTCGCCGGGACCTAAACGCACTCTGCCAGGCAGGATTGGCGCGTCGGCGTCATGGCGGGATCGAAAAGCCATTGCCCAGCGGAAATATCGCCTATGGGTCACGTCAGGTCCTGCTTCGCGGGGAAAAGCAGGCCATCGCCAGAGAAGTTGCATCATTAATTCCGAACAAAGCATCAGTCGCTTTCAGTATCGGCACGACACCTGAATCGGTTGCGGCAGGCCTTCTCCAACATGAAGGTCTCAAAGTATTTACCAATAACCTGAACATCGCTTTGCTCGCCTGCGCAAATCCGTCGTTTGAGGTGAATGTTGCCGGAGGCAGGGTGAGAAACAGTGATGGAGACGTTCTTGGTTTAGGTCTTGAGTCTTTTCTTTCTTCTTATCTATTTGACTACGGTGTCTACGGTGTTGCTGGAGTTGAGAGCGATGGCACGTTGCTGGACTTCAGTGAACGTGAGGTCCGTGCCCGTCAGTTGATTCATGAAAACAGTCGCTCCACCTTCCTCGTGTTGGATCACACCAAATTTGGCCGGGCGGCCCATGTTCGAGGCGGCCAGATTACCCAAGTGACGAAAATCTTCACTGATCGAATACCTTCTCCCGAGATCGTCAGCCGAATCAAGGACTCTGAAGCCGAGCTAGTGATTTGTGGAGAGGGGGAGGCTAAGTGACTGATCTGCAAATCGACAACCTCGTTAAGGATTGGGGCGCGACAAGAGCGGTCGACAATGTCTCATTTTTGGCGAAAGCCGGGACTCTGACCGTGCTGTTGGGCCCCTCAGGATGCGGCAAGTCGACAATACTTCGCATGGTTGCGGGGCTGGAGTCTGTCGAAGAAGGCAAGATCTGGATAGATGGGCAAGATGTCACAAGTGAAGATCCCGCCCGCCGCGGTGTTTCCATGGTCTTCCAGTCCTATGCACTGTTCCCGCACTTGAATGTGAGAGAGAACATCCTTTTTGGCCTCAAGGTGAGGCGTGTCACGGCAGCAGAACGAGAAAAACGGCTCAAAGAGGCGGCCGCGATGGTGGGGTTGCAGGAGCTTCTGGGGCGCAAACCCTCTCAATTGTCGGGAGGGCAGCGGCAGCGGGTTGCGCTAGCGAGGACCATCGTATCAAAGCAGCCTATTTGTCTGATGGATGAGCCCCTTTCAAACCTGGACGCCAAGCTGCGCGCAGAAATGCGAGACGAGATTCAGTTGCTTCAAAGAAGCCTGAATCTCACGATGATCTACGTCACCCATGACCAAACTGAAGCGATGTCACTTGCTGATCAGGTCATCCTTCTGCGCGAAGGCAAGATTGTCCAAATTGGCGCTCCTCTTCAACTTTATGAAGAGCCCGCCACCAGTTTTGCGGCTCAGTTTATAGGGACTCCACCAATGAACGTCCTTAAAGGCGCCGACCTTGAGGGTCAGTTCACCCAGGAGCCGTCAGCAAAGTTTATCGGCATTCGGCCGGAAAAAATTCGCTTTTCCAATGCCGGTTTAGGGGTGGAGGTCTCAGCAATCGACTACATGGGCGCAGAAACAATCGTCAGGCTGCAACACGGCCGAAGCTCTCTTTTGGCAAGAGTAGAGGGTCGCCCGGATTTATCAAAAGGCGATCGGCTTTGTGTTGAGTGGGATCCAGAAGACATGCATCTTTTTGATCAGGAAGGGATGCGAATCAGCGTCTGAAAATCATTGCCCCAGCAGGAAAGAGCGGGAAAGAAACGAAGCAGGCGATAAGTAAGAAAAGTTCTTAATGAGCAGAGGAGAGGGACTGTCTTTGCTTATTTCTGTTTAACGAAAGTCCCAAGAGATGGTTTATAACCAAAACGGAGGCAGCAAAATGTTAGTGAAGACCAGACGCACATTGATACAGTTCGTCGCTGCAATGTGCCTTAGTTTGTCAGCCGTGATTGCTCACGCAAAAACTGAGCTGACAATGTACTACCCGGTGGCTGTTGGCGGGCCGCTGACCAAGATCGTGGATGGACTCGTTGCAGATTTTATGAAAGCGAATCCAGACATCGATGTGAAAGCGATCTACGCAGGCAACTACAACGATGCACGAGTCAAGGCGTTGGCCGCATTGAAAGCGGGTCAACCCGCCCAGCTTTCGGTGATGTTTTCTATCGATATCTACGAATTGATTGAACAAGACGCCATCGTGGCGTTCGATGACATCGTGAGCACTGCTGAGGAGAAGGCCTGGCTGAATTCCTTCTATCCGACGCTCATGGAAAACGGCCGCACCGCCGGGAAGACCTGGGGAATTCCGTTTCAGCGCTCTACCATTGTCATGTACTACAACAAGGACGCCTTTCGGGCTGCAGGTCTGGATCCGGAAAGCCCGCCAGCGACTTGGGCGGAGCTTGTGGATGCAGGCAAGAAGTTGACCAAAAGCGATGGTTCTCAGTGGGGAGCAATGATTCCGTCGACCGGATATCCCT
>Ga0181587_10000795_pt1 | contig 26154 bp, 23 predicted proteins | sample 071ome_27_FD_132463 | JGI IMG/M metagenome (GOLD analysis project Ga0181587, IMG submission 132463) | Coastal salt marsh microbial communities from the Groves Creek Marsh, Skidaway Island, Georgia - 071409AT metaG (megahit assembly) | ecosystem: Environmental > Aquatic > Marine > Intertidal... | reverse complement strand
GGGTTCAATACCAGGTTTACGGTCGCTAAAAACTACTGCTCTGCAGAGGCAGATTTCGGTCAGTATTCTGGTCTTCTCTCGGCGAGCTTCGGTAGGTGATGGTTGATAGACAGAAACCATACATCGGGACAAGTTTTTATGATCGGAATCCTACACCGGTTCGGTATCCCCCTTGTCGTTTCTGGCGCTCTGCTCCTACTTCGTCTCTTCGCGGCCGACGAAGCTGATGAGATTCAGCAACTGTCAGGCTATACCATGGGCACAACATACCAGCTACAGTATGTTGGATTGCCAGAAAATTTCAGCCGCGCCAAAGTTCAGAGTGAAGTTTCTGCGTTACTGGAGCGACTTGATCGACAGGTATTTTCCACTTACGCAGAGCAATCAGAGTTGTCGCGTTTCAATCGCTCACCTGTTGGTCAGCCAGTTCGGGTTTCGCGGGAATTGCTGGAAGTCACGATGCTGGCGAGAGAAGTCAGCGAATTCACTGGCGGGGCCTTTGATGTAACCGTAGGGCCGCTGGTCAATCTTTGGGGTTTCGGTCCTTCGGCGAATCTGAATCAGGTGCCTAGCGAGGATCAGATCAGTCAAGCTCAGCAAAAAGTGGGTTACCAGCATCTGAGTATCGATCCAGAGCAGTCGACTTTACGCCGGGACGAAGAGATATACATTGACCTCAGTGGGATTGCAAAGGGCTTCGCAGTTGATCAGGTGGCGGCTTATTTCGATAGCATTGGCGTGGATTGTTATTTTTTAGAGGTTGGCGGTGAACTCAGACTAAAAGGCCTGAAGCCTGGCGGACAAGCCTGGATTCCGGCAGTCGAAAGCCCCGTCGAAGATGCTGTACAGATTTTTGCAGTGCTTGATTCGCGCGGCGAAGAACTGGCCATTGCGGGGTCGGGAGATTATCGAAATTTCTTTGAACTGGATGGGGTTCGATACTCTCACGAAATCAGCCCGCTCACGGGCAAACCCGTCAGCCATGATCTGGCTGCGGTTTATGTCATAAATAACTCAACAGCTCGCGCTGATGCTCTGGCAACAGCCCTTATGGTGATGGGTTTCGACGCCGGTATGGCGCTTGTTAGTAATGCGGGATTGGCTGTCTACTTCATAGTCCGCACCGCTGATGCATTCGAAGGTCGCTTCACTGCTCAGTTCGCGTACTATCTCGACTCGTCCGGACTCTGACAATCTCGGCGACAATGGCAATCACTGCTCGCTGGAACGTTGATGGTAGTTAATGAAGGGGCAGTCGCACTGAAGATCAGGATGTAATCTGATCGTCGGCGGGCAACAGAAACCCTCTCCAAATACAATTCGCAAGTCTTCGACCCGGGAAGCAGGCTCCGCAGTTTGATTCTAGGGATTCAGTCTGGCAAATCACTTGCCTTCACTTATGCAGAGTGGTAATTTTGCGGCACGCTCGGGCAGGGGCATCCACAAGGATTCTGTTCGGCCAGGTCTGACCAGCAATTCACCAGAGGAAAATTGGGTTTGGATACAGCAGCCGGTGTTCTGGAGGCATCGCGTCCGTTCTTGTTTTACACGGCTTGCGTACTGCTTCTGGTTTTTACCATGCTGGGGTTGTCCTATTTATTGGGGCAGCGGGTCAGTCAGCCAGGTAAAAATCTCCCCTTCGAATCCGGCATCATTTCGGTGGGTAGTGCCCAGTTTAAAATCTCTGTTCATTTTTATCTTACCGCGATCCTATTCATTATTTTCGATCTCGAGGTCGTTTTTCTTTTTGCCTGGGCGGTAGTGGTGAGGGAAGCTGGTTGGCCGGGTTTTGTTGAAATTACAGTTTTCATTGTGATCCTCACAGCGGCCCTCGTTTACCTCTGGCGCATCGGTGCGCTTGATTGGCGTACCCAGACTCAAAAACGCGAGCTTGGAATGATCCGAGGGCCAGGTGGAGTGGTTAATAAAAAGGAATTCAAATTATGAGCTATCAGCTGCAAAGACCCGAGGACGCTCCGTCGCCGCGTCGCGGAGCTAACAGCTTTGACGAATTCATTCGTCGCAATGTGATGATGGCCAAGCTGGAAGACATGGTGGCCTGGGGGCGAAAAAATTCTATCTGGCCATTTAACTTCGGGCTTTCCTGCTGCTACGTGGAAATGGCTACAGCATTCACCAGTCGGCACGACATCGCCAGATTCGGCTCTGAAGTCATCAGGGGAACTCCACGTCAGGCGGACATGATTGTAATTGCCGGTACTGTCTTTCGAAAAATGGCACCGGTAGTGCAGCTGCTCTATGAACAGTTGCTGGAGCCGCGCTGGGTGATTTCCATGGGTTCGTGTGCCAACTCAGGGGGAATGTACGACATTTATTCAGTAGTCCAGGGCGTGGACAAGTTCCTTCCTGTAGACGTTTACGTGTCCGGTTGTCCGCCGCGCCCGGAAGCGCTACTTCAGGGTCTGGTTCTGTTGCAGGAATCGATTGGCGCGGAACGTCGACCGCTGAGTTGGGTGATCAACGATCAGGGCATTTATCGTAAAGAAGAGAAGCAAATTCAGCGTGTCCGACGCCATGACGAGCGGATAGCTGCCACCGAGCTTCGATCGCCTGATGAAGTCTAAAAATACAAATAAAATAAATAGATAAATCAAATTATTAAAGTAGTTTAGAAGTATGGATTTGGCCCAGAACACTGCCTCAAAGCCTGCGTCGGGAATGTCCTTTCCCGTAGCGCTGCTGGAAGACATCGACAGGCGCTTCGGGCCGGACATCCTTGCCAGACAGAAGACCTGCGACGGAATCCCCACCTACTGGTTCGACCGAAGTCGGGTCAAGGATTTTGTCCGTTTTCTAAAAGCAGAGGCGGATCCGTGCTTCGAGATGATGTACGACCTGACTGCTATCGACGAGCGTATGCGGGTTTATCGTGAAGGACAGCCCGAGTGTGATTTCACGGTCGTCTATCACCTGATGTCTTTTCGGGGCAACGTTGACCTGCGAGTCAAGGTGCCATTGCAGTCCGCCGATCTGTCCACTCCCAGTGTTGCTGATATCTGGCCAAGCGCGAACTGGTATGAGCGCGAGGTCTGGGACATGTTCGCCATCAAATTCGATGGTCATCCTAATCTTTTTCGACTGGTTCTCCCACCGACCTGGGAGGGACATCCATTGCGCAAGGAGCATCCGGCCCGGGCCACAGAGATGGAGCCGTTCTCGCTCGATGAAGAAAAGGGCAATATTGAACAGCAGGCGCTCAAATTCGTACCCGAAGAATGGGGTATGGAGCGCCAGTCCGACACATCGGAATTTATGTTTCTCAATCTCGGTCCGAATCATCCCAGCGTGCACGGTGCTTTTCGAATTGCGCTCCAGCTGGATGGTGAGATTCTGGTCGATGCGGTTCCCGATATCGGTTATCACCATCGCGGTGCGGAGAAAATGGGCGAGCGCCAGTCCTGGCATACCTTTATTCCCTACACTGATCGTATCGATTACCTCGGTGGCGTAATGAACAACCTGCCCTATGTTCTCGCAGTCGAGAAAATGGCGGGAATAGAAGTGCCCGAGCGGGTCAAAGTTATTCGTGTGATGCTGGCTGAAATGTTCCGAATCTGCAGCCATCTGCTGTTCTATGGAACTTTTGCTCAGGACGTAGGACAGTTATCGCCGATCTTTTACATGTTCGTTGAGCGGGAACGAATTTTCAACATAATCGAATCCATATGCGGTGCAAGAATGCACCCTGGCTGGTTCCGTATTGGTGGAGTCGCTCAAGATCTTCCCAATGGCTGGGAGACGCGAGTCAAGGAATTACTGGAATTCATGCCCGCCCGTCTTGACGACTACGACAAGATGGTCATGGATAACGGTATCCTCAAGCGTCGCAGTCAAGGAGTCGGCGTTTACAATACTCAACAGGCGTTCGACTGGGCAATTACCGGTCCCGGCCTTAGGGCGACTGGATTGGAGTGGGACTACCGCAAACAACGGCCCTACAGTGGGTACGAGAACTTTGAGTTCGACGTGCCGATCGCGATCAATGGTGACTGTTATGACCGATGCGCAGTTAGAGTTGAAGAGATGCGTCAAAGCCTGCGGATTATTAAGCAATGCCTCGATAACATGCCGGAGGGCCATTACAAGTCAGATCATCCTCTGACTACACCGCCGAGAAAAGAGCGCACCCTGCAGGATATCGAAACGCTGATCAATCACTTCCTGAATGTTAGCTGGGGGCCTGTGATACCTCCCAGTGAAGTCAGCGTGGCTATCGAGGCGACCAAGGGCATTAATGGTTACTACCTGGTGAGCGACGGTAATACTACATCTTACAGAACTCGAATCAGAACCCCGTCGTTTGCGCATCTGCAAATGATCCCGGAAATAAGTCGAGGTTTTATGGTGCCAGACTTGATCGCCATCATAGCCAGCATTGATTTCGTTATGGCAGACGTAGACAGGTAGGCTGAAAAGTGAAAAACGAGCGCAGAAAAGACTGCGGAATAGTGAAGAGCAGGCAGAGATAGCAATGAGTGCCGATGTCATCGCATCGACCGGAGACGGTCGTCCAAAAGCGCGTAAGCTAACCGCGGAGGAAATCAGCGAGATAGAGCATGAAATGACGCTCTATCCTGACAAGCGAGCTGTCGGTCTGGAAGCGCTCAAGATCGTGCAAAAACATCAGGGCTGGGTCTCCGACGAAAGTATGCTGGCCATCGCCGCATACCTTGAAGTGCCGGTTGCTGATCTCGAAGGCGTCGCGACTTTTTTTAATCTGGTTTTCAGGAGACCGGTGGGCAATAACGTGATCCTGTTTTGTGACAGCGTAAGTTGCTGGATCATGGGTTGCGAGAACATTCGGCAGCATATTAAGGAAAAACTGGATATCGACTACGGGGAAACCAGTGCCGATAACGAGTTCACTTTCATTCCGGTACCGTGTCTTGGCGATTGCGATCGCGCTCCTGTTATGATGGTGGGTCCTGACATGCATCGAAATCTCACCACTGAAAAAATCGATACGATTATCGCGCAGTACCGCGGACAGCTGGCAGAAAACAAGGAATGACTGGTTGATTTCGGATGGATAAGCCTTTAACCAAAAATATCGATATGAGCAGACCGCCGCTGGCACTTGATCAGTACGTGGCGGCTGGCGGTTACCAGAGTATCAGTAAAATCGCCGCGGGCATGAGCCCTGCAGATGTATTGCAACTGGTGAAGGATTCCGGGCTCAAGGGCCGGGGAGGCGCGGGATTCCCAACTGGGCTCAAATGGAGTTTTGTCCCGTCGGGAGACAACGCGCCTCAGCAGAAATATCTGGTGGTCAATGCTGATGAAATGGAGCCAGGGACGTTCAAGGATCGACTATTGATGGAGGGGGATCCTCATCTGCTGATCGAGGGAATGATTGCTGCAGCCTATACCATACAGGCATCGAAAGCTTACATTTTCCTGCGAGGCGAATACATTCGCTCTGAGGCTGCCCTTAAAAAGGCCATTGGCGAGGCGCATCAGGGAGGATGGCTGGGTAAGAATATTCAGGGAACAGGTTTTGACCTGGAGATAATCCTGCACACCTCCGCCGGTCGTTATATTTGCGGCGAAGAGACTGCACTGCTCAACGCACTGGAAGGCAAGCGCGCGAATCCTCGGGCAAAGCCTCCGTTTCCCCAGGTTAGCGGTCTGTGGGGCAAGCCAACTATTGTTAATAATGTCGAGACACTGTGTAACTTGCCGGGCATCATCGCCAATGGGGTCGACTGGTATCAATCGCTTGGCAAAGGTATAGACTTTGGGACCAAATTGTTCGGCGTGAGCGGCCGCGTAAAGAACCCGGGCTGCTGGGAGTTGCCTTTCGGTACAACGATTCGCGAGGTTATTGAAGAACATGCTGGCGGTATGCAGGAAGGCTACCAGTTGCGTGCATTTCTCCCCGGTGGAGGATCTACCGACTTTATGCTTCCGGAGCATCTGGATCTGGCTCTCGATTATGATGTCATCGGTAAGGCTGGTAGTCGACTTGCCACCGGCACGATGATTCTTTTGGACGACAGAACCTGCCCGGTGGGGATGATAGGCAATCTGATGCGCTTCTTCAGTCACGAATCCTGTGGCTGGTGCACGCCGTGCAGGGATGGGCTGCCCTGGATCGAGCAGATTTTTGAAGATCTCGAGAAAGGAGTTGGGCGAGAACAGGATCTCACTATTCTCGAAGAACACCTGACCTATTTAGGGCCAGGCCGCACATTTTGCGCATTAGCGCCCGGTGCCATGGCACCGCTTGGAAGTGGATTGCGGCACTTCCGCCAGGATTTTGAAGATCACATACACAAGAAGTGCTGCCCCTATCACGGGCATTGAAATTAGGAGTCTATTGGGTGGCAAAGATTGTCATTGACGGTGTGTCATACGAGGTGAATGGCGACAACAACCTGTTGCAGGAATGTCTGTCCAAGGGTCTCGATTTGCCGTATTTCTGCTGGCACCCGTGCATGGGGTCTGTAGGAGCTTGTCGTCAGTGCGCCGTAAAGCAGTTCCGAAATGAAGACGACGAAACTGGTACGCTGGTGATGGCGTGCATGACACCTGCCAGTGACGGCTCCATCATTTCTATTGATGACGATGAGGCACGAGATTTCCGCGCGCACGTAATTGAAAGCCTGATGATCAGTCATCCCCATGACTGTCCGGTATGTGAGGAAGGCGGAGAGTGTCATCTGCAGGACATGACGCTCATGTCTGGCCATAATTATCGCAGGTATGACCGTAATAAGGTCACTCATAGAAATCAGGATCTCGGGCCTTTCGTTGGCCATGAGATGAATCGTTGCATCACTTGCTATCGCTGCGTGCGCTACTACAACGATTACGCCGGTGGAACCGATTTGTCTGCCCAGGCGAGTCATCATTACACCTACTTCGGTCGCCAGGCAGATGGCTGTCTGGAAAGTGAATTTAGCGGGAATCTGGTCGAAGTGTGCCCGACGGGAGTTTTTACCGACGCTACTTTCAGCGCACATTATTCGAGAAAGTGGGATCTGCAAACTGCACCGTCTGTCTGTGTAGGCTGCTCGGTTGGGTGCAACACCACGCCCGGTGAGCGATACGGTGAACTGCGACGTGTCGTGAACAGGTATCACGGAGACGTGAACGGATATTTTCTTTGCGATCGTGGTCGCTTCGGTTACGGATTCGTCAATAGTGAAGAGCGTCTGGATGGAGCGCTGTCGGGGCAGGGCGAAGGGCGTGAGTCCTTGTCTCTCGAAAGTGGCGCCGCGCGCTTTTCGGAGCTGCTGGAAGATGCTGCGGGAAGCGTGATCGGCATTGGATCGCCCCGGGCCAGTATCGAGGCGAACTATGCGCTGCTGCAAAAGGTAGGAGCAGAAAATTTTTACTCTGGGCTCAGTGACGGGGAACACGGGCTGATCCAGCGCGCCATTGAGCTGCTGGGAAACACACAATTCCATAGCCCCTCCATCCGGGAAATCGAGCAAGCCGACGCTGTATTGATTATTGGAGAGGACGTTACCAACGTCGCTCCCAGGGTAGCGCTGGCCCTGCGGCAGTCTGTGCGTAACAAGGCTGCCGATCTGGCTGCTGCCACCGGTATTCCGCAGTGGCAGGACAGCGCAGTCCGCGAACTGGCGCAACACGAACTCAGCCCTCTTTACCAGCTTTGCGGTTACGCTTCGCGGCTCGACGATATTGCCCGCGAGACTGTAATTGACGATGTGCTAGGGCTGACGCAGATAGCGTGTAACATAGCCCATGCCCTCGACCCTTCCGCGCCCTTAATTGAACAGGAGAGGGATGCGGCAAGAACGGCTCTGGTCGGCGCGATAGCAGATGACCTCAGGAGTGCAAGACGACCTCTAATCGTGTGCGGCACCAGCGGCAGTAACATCGAATTGTTAAATGCAGCGGCAAACATCGCCATGGCGCTGGCAAAAGCGCGGGGAGGCGAGCAGCAGGTAGATGTGACCTGCCTGTTAAAGGAGGTCAACACCGCGGGTCTTGGTTTGGTCACAGACCCGGCTCGAACCCTTGGTAGTGCGCTAAAGAAAATGCAGACTGGTGAAGCCAAGGTGGCCATCGTATTGGAGAATGATCTTTACACCAGAGCCCCTGCCTTGCAGGTGGATGCTGCTATTGGAGGCATTGAAACTCTGGTAGTGCTTGATCAACTTCCGACCCGAACGACAGATCGTGCAGAACTGGTGCTTGCCTGCACCACGTTCGCAGAGCAAAAGGGCACTTACGTCAATTTTGAGGGTCGCGCCCAGCTAAGTATGCAGGTGTTTATAAGCGGGTTTGCTAGCCAGCCTTCATGGCGCTGGTTAAGCGACGACGCAATCGGCTTCAATCAGGTATTACAGGAATGTGATGCTGCTGTGCCCGCTCTGAGAGGCATCAGCAGCGTGTTGCCTGATCTTGCGGGGACACCGGAGGGTATGAAGATACCACGGCAGTCACATCGCTATAGTGGTCGTACGGCTATGCGCGCAAATGAGAATGTACACGAGGGCAAACAACCTCAGGATATGGACTCGGTCATGGCATTTTCGATGGAAGGCATGAGTAGCCAGAAGAACGCCAGCATGATGTCCAGCAGCTGGGCGCCGCAGTGGAATTCGAACCAGTCTATAACCAAGTTTCAGGACGAAGTCGCTGGTGAACTGTTGCAGGCGGCCCATGACGCCATGGTGGTTGCTCGGCAGACTTCGCCGGGTGACTTCATCGCTGTATCGTCTGCAAAATCAAGCGATGGAGAATTTTCGGTGATCCCTGCTTATCAGCTCTATGGCAGTGACGAATTGAGTGCACGCTCCAAAGTGGTTGGCTCACGCCTGACGGGACCATATGTCGCGGTCTCGCCGCGTGATGCGGAGACGCTTGGGATTCGCGAAAATTCGGTGCTGGAACTGCAGAGTGCACAGGGCAGCGCAAGCTACGCGGTGTGCATCCGCAAGAAAGTTAAACCTGGCTCTATGGCGGTATTTGACAGCGCGGGGTCATTCCCGATAGCTGCGGCAGGCGAATCGGTAAAAGCCGTCAAAGCCGAGGGCGTCGGTCATGGCAGGTTTGACAACTTGATTGTCAGTGACCGGGGCATGGGGGAAGAATAGGGCATGACCTGGGAAGTGGGATCAACCTTGAGCATTCTTAGCATCCTGCTGGTCGTTGTGGGCGTCGCGGCTATGCTTATATGGGTCGAAAGACGCTTGCTAGGAATCTGGCAGGAAAGATTGGGCCCGAACCGGGTGGGACCACTGGGGCTACTCCAGGTTGTCGCAGATATGCTGAAAATTTTTACCAAGGAAGATTGGGTTCCGCCGTTTGCCGACAAACTCAGTTTTGTGTTGGCACCAACGATCATCATGACGGTGGTGCTGATGAGCTTCAGCGTTATCCCTTTTGCGCCGGGAATTGGAATCGTCGACTCCAACATAGGCGTGCTTTTCGTGCTCGCGATGGCATCGTTGGGTGCCTACAGTGTAATGTTGGGAGGCCTTTCCTCCGACAATAAATATGCGCTATTGGGAAGCTTGCGGGCAGCGGCTCAAATGGTTAGCTATGAAGTGTTTATGGGCATCTCGATCCTTGGGGTGGTCGCCCTTGCGGGCAGTTTCAACTTGAGAGAGATCGTATTGGCGCAGCAAGGCGGCTGGTATGTCATTCCTCAGATAATTGGCTTCATCATATTTTTGATTGCCGGCGTCGCAGAGAGCCATCGATTGCCGTTCGACATTCCTGAGGCAGAGCAGGAAATAGTAGCCGGTTATCATACCGAATATTCAGGCATGAAATTCGGCATGTTCTTCGTCGGAGAATACCTGGGACTGGTACTTATTTCGTCGCTGATCACAGTGTTGTTTTTTGGCGGCTGGTTAGGCCCGGCTTTATTGCCTCCAATCGTCTGGTTTGCAATAAAAGCGGGCGTTTTTATCGCGTTTTTCATTTTGCTGCGGGCAGCCATCCCCCGTCCGCGCTATGACCAGCTTATGCGCTATGGCTGGCTGTTCTTACTGCCGTTGTCATTGCTAAACCTGCTCGTCACGGGCGCGGTAATCCTGCTCGGAAGCGGAGGCTAGTACGCTATGTTTCAATTGATCAAGGATACCTTTACCAGTCAGCTAGTCACCCTGTGGCGGGTATTCGTGCACATGTTCGACAAGACAGATACAGTCGAGTATCCAGACGAACAACCCTATATGTTTCCGCGTTGGCGGGGTCGCATAATTCTTAGCCGTGACCCGGACGGCGAAGAGCGTTGTGTCGCCTGTAATCTGTGCGCCGTGGCCTGTCCGGTCGACTGTATTGCTCTGCAGAAAGCCGAGGACGAGAATGGACGCTGGTATCCCGAGTTTTTCCGAATTAATTTTTCCCGCTGCATCATGTGCGGTTTTTGTGAGGAAGCCTGTCCGACCAATGCTATTCAGCTCACACCCGATTTCGAAATGGCCGAATATGTGCGTCAGGATATGGTGTGGGAAAAGGAAGATTTATTGATCAATGGTACCGGGAAATATCACGATTATAACTTCTACCGGGTCGCCGGCATGGCAATTGGCGGTAAGGATAAGGGTGAAGCCCAGAATGAAGCGCCGCCAGTCGACGTAAGGAGTTTGCTGCCGTGACTGTGCTCTTTTATCTGGCTGCCTCGGTAGCCCTGATTTCGACGCTTGCTGTGATTATTCAGACGAATGTGGTTCACGCGCTTCTTTATCTCATTCTGTCTCTGCTCGCGGTGGCCGTAATCTTCTACACCCTTGGAGCGCCTTTCGCAGCAATGCTGGAAGCAATTGTCTATGCTGGAGCGATCATGGTGCTATTTCTCTTTGTCATTATGATGCTGAACCTTGGTCAGCGGAGCAGAGAGCAGGAAAAAAGCTGGTTAGAAAAGCGCATCTGGATTGCTCCGGTGCTTATGGCTGCGGCTCTGGTCGCGCAACTTATCAATGTAGCGTCCCAGCAGCAAGCGAATGTCAGCGGGGTCGAGGTGGGTGTGAGAGAGGTCGGCCTCGCCCTCTTCGGACCCTACGTGCTCGCGGTGGAAATCGCATCGGTACTTTTATTGGCAGGCCTTGTTGGTGCATATCACCTGGCCAAGAAGTAAAGAAGAACAGTAAGCAATTCCAAGAACGATGACTATAGGTTGGACAGGAAATAGCAGGTAATGCAGGCAATACCCCTCGAACATGGATTGATACTGGCCGCGATGCTGTTTGCGTTGGGGCTGATAGGTGTACTCACTCGTCGTAACATCGTGTTCGTGCTGATGTGCCTGGAAATTATGTTGAACGCCTGTGGACTGGCGTTTGTCGCGGCATCTGCCAGGTGGGGTCACGCCGACGGGCAAATCATGTTCCTGATGATACTGACTCTTGCTGCCGCAGAGGTCGCGGTAGGCCTGGGGCTGATCATCCAGATGTATCGTAAGTTCCAGACCGTCGATATTAACGTGCTAACTCAGATGAAAGGATAGTAGAAGACTGTGCTTGAATTACTCTGGTTATTGCCCGCTTTGCCCTTGGCAGGATTCCTGATCCTGGCCCTAACTGGCGGGAGCCTGCCCAAGTCCGTGGTCGCTGTTGTAGGCGCTGGATCTGTCGGCCTGGCGTTTGTAGTGGCTGCGCTCGCCAGCTATCAGTTTCTTGGCTCGGGCGAGGAAAGTATTCAGATTGCTCTGTGGAGCTGGATGATAGCTGGCGGTTTCAGTTCGGGATTTTCGTTCTATCTTGATGGTCTCACTGTGGTGATGATCCTCATTATCAGTGGAGTCGGATTCCTGATTCATCTGTATTCGACCGGCTTCATGATAGACGATCCCAGCTACAGCCGCTTCTTCGCTTACATGAACCTGTTTGTATCGGCCATGCTTGTGCTAGTTCTGGCGGATAACCTGGTGCTTCTTTATCTGGGATGGGAGGGAGTCGGATTATGCAGCTATCTGTTAATCGGCTTCTGGTATGAGAACCCTGCCAACGGCTACGCGGCCCGAAAAGCATTTGTTGTTACCAGGGTTGGGGATACCTCGATGGCGATTGGCCTGTTCCTGCTATTCTCCCAGCTGGGCACGCTAAACATTCAGGATCTTATGCATAATGCCCAGGAGCAGTGGGCAGTAGGCTCTGGAATCGCTGTCGCGGCATCGTTATTGCTGCTCGGTGGCGCTGTCGGAAAATCTGCCCAGTTGCCATTGCAAACCTGGCTGCCGGACGCCATGGCGGGTCCTACGCCGATCAGCGCCTTGATCCACGCTGCCACCATGGTAACCGCCGGGGTTTACCTGATTGCCCGTACCCACATTCTGTTTGAACTTGCCCCCGGGGTACAGGCGCTAGTCGCCTGGGTGGGCTTGATTACATTGTTGATGGCGGGATTCACTGCGCTTACCCAGCATGATATCAAGCGCATACTGGCATATTCGACGATTAGTCAGATTGGTTATATGTTTCTCGGATTGGGAGTTGGGGCCTGGTCTGCCGCAGTATTTCACCTCATGACACATGCCTTCTTCAAAGCTCTTCTGTTCCTTGCTGCAGGTACAGTCATACTTAGCCTCCACCACGAGCACGATATTTTCAAGATGGGGGGTATGCGCAAGTATCTCCCCGTAGCATTCTGGTCGTTTGTTATTGGCAGCGCTGCTCTCACAGCCCTGCCGTTTACCTCAGGTTACTTTAGCAAGGACGAAATTCTGCTTGCTGCACTGGAAAGTGGTGGTAGCGGGGCAGTGCTTTGGCTAGGGGGTGTGATCGGTGCTTTTTTTACCGCGATATACAGTTTTCGCCTGGTATTCGTGGTCTTTTTTGGAGAAAACCACCACCCCGCCAAGGAAGTTACCGGCTTCAACATGGCGGCGCCGCTGATCATCCTTGCAGTGCTGGCACTGGTGGGCGGGTTTATTCATATCCCCGTTGACGCTGTATTCAGTCACGGTGAGGCTGCCCATGAGGAGCACCACGTGAGCGCCGTCATACACGGCTTGATGGTAGCTGTGCCGATCATTGGCGTGGGTGTCGCCTACATGTTTTTCTTCTCCAAGACCTGGTCGGCAGAGAAGCTTGTTTCTTCCAGCCTCGGTTCCAGCCTGCACAAGTTCTGGTTCAGTGGCTGGGAAATGGACAGGCTTTACCAGACAATTTTTGTTTCGCCTTTTATTACCTTGGCGCGGATAAACAAGAAAGACATCATTGACTTACTAGTTGGCGTTCTGGTCAGTTTAACAAGTTTCTTCAACAGGATGCTGGTGCGTACCCAGACCGGGTATCTTAGATGGTACGCAGCAAGTTTCATGGCGGGCGTCGTCATATTGATGGCTCTGGGAGTGCTGCTGTGATACTGGCATTGTTGATTGTTATCTTGTTTGCTGGCGGTCTCGTTGCCTGGCTGGTTGAATTCGTCAATCCCAAGCTGCCCAGAGTGGTGGCGTTGGGAGCACTATTGGGGTCGGCCTTGTTAATGCTCGGTGTTCTGGGCTTTACTCCCTCGACTCCAACTGGCACCAGTGGCGATTGGCTGATATACCTCAAGGCCGATTGGCTGCCGCGCTTTAATATTTACTTCCAGGTAGGCCTGGATGGACTCAGTTTGTTAATGGTGCTGCTAACCGTGTTTCTCGGCATTATGGCGGTCGGGGCGGCGTGGAGTGAAATCAAAGATCGAGCTGGGTTTTTCTACTTCAACCTTCTGTGGACCCTTGCTGGCGTTGTCGGTGTCTTCATCGCACTGGACCTGTTCCTGTTTTTCTTCTTCTGGGAAGTCATGCTTATTCCCATGTATTTGATCATTGCGATCTGGGGACATGAAAATAAGAACTATGCCGCAATGAAGTTCTTTATTTTTACCCAGCTGTCTGGCTTGCTGATGCTGATAGCGATTCTGGCCATGGCCTTCAACCACTTCCTGCAATTCGGCAACTTCAGCTTCGATTATTTTGAATTGCAGAATGTTGAGTTGGGGGCTTCGATGGCAATGCTTCTGATGCTGGGATTTTTTATCGGATTCGGTACCAAACTGCCAACAGTGCCATTCCACTCCTGGTTGCCGGACGCGCACAGTCAGGCCCCAACTGCCGGCAGCGTTATTCTTGCAGGCATTCTGCTCAAGACCGGGGCGTATGGGCTGATCCGATTCACGGTTCCCCTATTTCCGCAGGCGGCGGAGCAGTTCGCACCGATAGCCATGACGCTTGCGGCGGTAAGCATTTTGTACTGCGCCAAGGTCGCTTTTGCGCAAACTGACCTCAAGCGTTTAATCGCCTATACGAGTGTCAGCCACATGGGATTCGTTACTCTGGGGGTATTTGCCTGGAATGAGCAGGCGGTCCAGGGAGCAGTGATGACCATGCTGGCTCATGGTTTGAGCGCAGCGGCTTTGTTCATGTTGGCGGGCGGATTACAGCATCGCATTCATACCAGAGAAATGAGCGATATGGGTGGGTTTTGGGCAAGAGTGCCGCGCATGTCCATCGTGGCGATGTTCTTTTCCATCGCAGCACTTGGTATGCCCGGGCTGGGCAACTTCGTCGGCGAATTTCTGGCGTTGCTGGGAGCGTTCCAGGTAAACATTGAACTGACAGTCGTGGCCGCATTTGGATTGATTTTCGCCTCGGTTTACTCTCTCTGGGTTTTGCAGAAAGTGTTTCAGGGGGAATACCGCACCGAACACATTGAAGAAGCCTCACTCGTGGATCTCAGTCGTCAAGAAATGATTTTCTATCTGGCGATGATGGCTGGGCTGGTGTGGATGGGAATGTACCCGCAGACTTTCCTTGACCTGTCGGCAATGACGCTTGGAAGTATTTTGTAAGAGACTGGTGAGCAAATGGACTCGACGATAGCACTTAATGACCTGATACCGCTATTGCCTATTCTGGCAGTGACCGGTGTAACTGTGCTCGTCATGCTGCTGATCGCGGTCAGGCGCAGTCATGCAGTCAGTTGCGCAGTGACGGTAGGCGGTTTGATCGTTGCTTTGCTGGCGACTGTGGTTGTCTTGCCGTTTGCCGGCCAACAAATTACTCCGCTGCTGGTGGTCGACAATTTCAGTCTCTTTTTTACTGCAGTGGTGCTTGTCGCGAGCAGCTTCATTGCCGTATTCAGCTATCCCTACCTTGCAGCACTCAGTGATGATGTGGACGAGTTCTACCTGCTCTTGCTAATCGCATCACTCGGCGCGTTAATCATGGTGAGTAGCAATCATTTCATCAGTGCTTTTCTGGGATTGGAGACACTCAGTATTTCTCTGTATGCCATGATTGCCTACCCGATACACAGTAATAATGCCGCCAAGTTTCCGCTGGAGGCGTCAGTTAAATACCTTGTTCTCTCCGCTGTATCATCAGCGTTTATCCTTTTTGGAATAGCATTGCTGTACGCCCAGACAGGCACTCTGCAATTTTCTGATCTGATCAACTTTAATGGAAATCCGGGCACCGGAGAAAATTACTTCGTTGTTGCTCTTGTGGTTCTGCTCGCAGGGGTTGGATTCAAGCTGTCACTGGTACCGTTTCATATGTGGACGCCGGACGTTTACGAAGGTGCGCCCCTGCCAGCCACTACCTTTCTGGCGACGGTTGGTAAGGCGGCTATGATGGTATTGCTGCTTCGCCTGATCGTGGCTTCCAACGCGTTATCGTTTGCTCCCGTTGTCTCGGTGATTTCGGTAATCGCAGTGTTATCAATTCTCGCAGGTAACGTTCTCGCTCTGGTCCAGGAAAACCTCAAACGGATTCTGGCGTATTCTTCCATAGCGCATATGGGATACCTGCTGATAGCACTAATCGCTTTGAGCAACGCCAGCACTCCGCTTGGGGTTGAGGCAGTAAGTTTCTATCTCATCGCCTATGTGCTGATGTCTCTCGGCGCTTTTGGCATTGCTACGGCAGTATCGAGCAGTGAAAGCGAGCAAGACTCAGTTGCAGACTATCAGGGTTTATTCTGGCGCGCGCCGTGGTTGGGTTTCCTGTTGACTGCTATGCTTCTTTCCCTGGCCGGTATTCCCTTGACGGTTGGATTTATCGGCAAGTTTTACCTGGTAATGGCTGGTGTCGAAGGAGCGCTATGGGGATTGCTGATGGTGCTGGTAGTAGGGAGCGGCATCAGTATTTATTATTATCTGCGAATTGTTTACCGCATGCTGCTGCAACCTCAGCAGAACGCGACCCAGCGCACCGCTGGTGTTGTCAGCATGGGGTCCTATGTGGTGCTGGCCATTCTTCTGGTCGCTGTACTTTTGCTGGGAATTTATCCCGCGTTCCTGATGTCACTACTTCAAACCGTCGCGGTTTCCGTTTAGGTTACCGGCCTGATATTGTAATAATTGCTTGCAGCTCGGTCCGTAGTTCAGATGTCGACTTATTCGGACCGCTATCTGACCCTAATAAAGAAAAGGACTTTTGCATTCCTGAAGGGGTTTAAAAAAGTGACCCATAGTCCGTTCAAGAATGAATTAGAAATCATAGATTGGGCCACGAATAAGTTGTGCAGGTAACGGGATGGAAAATATTCGAGTAGCAGTTCTGGGGGGTGGGAGCTTTGGCACGGTGATTGCCAATATCATCGCCGAAAACGGATATCCGGTATTTTTCTGGATGCGCAGCAAGGACATGGCTCACCAGGTAAACGAGGCAAGAGAAAATTCCCAATACCTGCCAGGCTATCATCTGCACAAGAATGTAGTAGCTACCAACGACATGCGCACAGCGGTGACGAATGCCGAGGTCATTTTTGTCGCGGTACCGAGTCATTCGTTCAGAGCGGTAGTACGATTGATGCGCCATTTTGCCCCATCGAAAGCGATGCTGATCAGCACCACCAAGGGCATAGAGCGCGGAAGCTTCATGTTAATGAGTCAGATTTTGCGCCAGGAAGCGCCGAGTGCCAAAGTCGGGGTATTAAGTGGACCAAATCTGGCCAAGGAAATTGCTCGAAGGGATCTCACCGGAACGGTGATAGCCAGTGAGCATGAGAGCGTTCGGCAGGCTATCAAACAAATACTCGCTTCGGAGTATTTTCGCGTATTCAGCAATGACGATTTTTATGGTGTAGAGCTCGGCGGATCATTGAAAAATATCTATGCCATTGTCGCTGGTCTGGCAGCGGCGCTAGGCATGGGGCATAACACCAATAGCATGTTGATTACTCGCAGTCTGACAGAAATGGCCAGATTTGGTCGCGAACTCGGTGCTGATCCCATGACCTTTTTGGGCCTGGCTGGTGTTGGTGACCTGATTGTGACCTGTTCGACCCCCCTGAGTCGCAACTACAGGATCGGATTTAATCTGGGGAATGGGATGACTCTGGATGAGGCCATTAAATCAGTTGGACAGGAAGCAGAGGGATTGAATACCCTTAAATTAGTAAAACAGAAAGCAGATGAGTTGGATGTCTTCATGCCGCTCGTAAGCGCACTGTATCGGGTAATCTATGAGGGGGAGTCAGTAGACCGCATAGTTCCTTCTCTGGTACAAAGCGAACAGATATTGGATGTTGAATTTGCCGCTAAAGACGAGAAACAGTTACACCATAAGGGGTAAATGATGGCCGATGATTTTGATGATGTGATGGAAAATGTCAAAAAAGGCGCGACCTGGCTGCGAGTTATTCACTTGATCGGATATTGTATTGTACTCAACCTGGTGATGGTGGTGAGCTGGGTTCTTGTTGCAGCGCAGGCCCTGTTCAGCATCTTTACCGGCTCGGATAATCGTAATCTGCGACTGTTAGGATCAAGTCTGGCGCAATACGCATCGGAAATATTAAATTTTGTGACTTATAATTCAGACGACAAACCGTTCCCGTTCAAACCTTTTCCCGTCGGAGTAGAGCAGGACTTTACCGCCGAAGAGGGTATGCGTCAGGCGGATGTTGACATAGTATCGGCGCAAAATTCCGAGCCCTCGCCTGGCCAGGAGTTCGACGACCTGACGTTCCTGTCGGTGTCAGGTGAAACTGAGCGAAAAGCGGGAACGCCCGAGGCAGCTGAAAAGTCTGGTGCGTACTCGGATCACGATCAACGCTTGTCCGAGGCACAAGAAAATCTCAATGACATTGATACGTCAGAGAAAACTGAGAAGAGGAATCCAGCGGTCGATGAGTGACCGCGTGAATGCCATTTCGAAATCGGCCTCAGGAAGTTCAAATTTGATGATTGCCACTTGCCTGCGCACAATTTCGATATCCGTCCTGCTGCTATCGATTGCTCAGCATGCTATGACCCAACAGGCAATCGACACTGAAGCAGTTGATCATGAGTTGCTAGAGCGTTTTGCCGGTTCCGAGATCGTCAGATTTAGCAGCGTATCAGACAATGCCTATCGATTAGTGCTTGGCAACATGAGACGTACAGCTGGTCGAGTGGTTCCTGAGCGCTCGCAACGAGTCAGGGGTGAACTTACCCGTATAACCTATGAAATTCCCGCAGGCTTCACTAGCGACGATGTGATCAGTTTTTACCAAGAACAGGCGGATGATAAGAGTTATCTCGAATTATTCAGCTGTCGTGGCCGGGATTGCGGCAATAGCAATTACTGGGCTAATGAGGTATTTGGTGATCGTTCTCTTTATGGGCCTGAACGCAATCAATACTACTTGGCGTTGCAGCTGGACAGCGGTGACAACCCGCAGGCCTTTGCGGTCGTGTATGTAATTACGCGAGCAAACCGCAGACTGCTTGCGCATGTCGAAGTGCTCGAGTCAGGCAGGCGCGCGGGTAGTAGCGAAGCGATGATGTCCATCGATACCCTGATACAGCGCGGGGCAATCCCGATATCAGGTATCGAATTTAATGAGAGTGACGAATTAATCGAAGACGCTGGCCTGTTTGAAATAGCGACAGCCCTGCGAGAATTGGAGGCAATCGATTTGTATGTGGTTGCCCATCTGCAGGCACCAGTATTTCTCCAGAATGCAATAGATAGATCATTACGGCGTGCCGAGCTGGTGCGCCAGGCTTTGATCAGGATGGGAGTCAACCAAAATCGACTTGTTGCCCAGGGCGTCGGCCCGCTGGCGCCATTGTGCACTGAGGGAAATTGCGAAGAGAGAGTCGAGCTTGTGGTGCAACAGCAGAACTAGCCGGCCCTTACGAGGGACAGGAATTCACTTCGAGTTGATTGGCTGGTACGGAATGCTCCCAGCATGCAGGACGTGGTCATCACCGAGTTTTGTTTTTCTACGCCGCGCATCATCATGCACATATGCTGCGCTTCAATTATCACACCCGCTCCGGAGCCGCCGGTCTTCGAAAGTATGGCCTCGGCGATCTGATTGGTGAGATTTTCCTGAATCTGTAATCTTCTGGCGTAAAGATCAACGATGCGTGCAACCTTTGAAAGACCTATGACCTGCCCTCGGGGAAGATAGGCGACATGGCACTTTCCTATAAACGGCAAAAGATGATGTTCGCATAAGGAGTAAAGTTCGATGTTTTTAACTATGACCATTTCATCCGAATCAGAGGGGAAAAGCGCGGCATTGAGCACTTCATCTACATCGAGCTTATATCCCTGGGTCAGAAACCGCATAGCCTCCGCCGCCCGTTTTGGGGTATCTATTAATCCGGGGCGCTCAAGATCTTCACCTACCGATTCGATTATATTTTTGAAGGCGTCTTCCATCGTCATTCTCTCGTGGCTGGATGAGTTGCTACACTACGACAACGATAGAGAATCGTAAAGCGCTTTGTAAATTGATACTGCCCCGGGAAATTTGTGCCGGAATGTTGGTTAAAGATTATATAAATCAGATATCCGATCGTCTCGAAACCGGGGGACTGTTTTTTGGTCACGGCACCGAAAATGCTGGTGACGAAGCCTGCTATATTGTCTTCGCGAGCCTGAATCTGGACTGGTTGGAATATGAAACTGAAATGTACAGGGAAATCACTGCGCAGGAGAAAGAACTTATTGATCGCAAAGTAAATATGCGCATCGATAAGCGTATCCCTGCGGCATATCTTGTTGGCATGGCCTGGTTTGCTGGCTACCCTTTTTATTCCGATAACCGAGCCCTTATACCCCGATCCCCGATTGCTGAACTTCTTGAAAATCGACTTGAACCTCTGCTGCCGGCACAGCCCGGGTATATACTTGATCTGTGTTGCGGTGGGGGATGTATCGGAATCGTCTCCGCTCTGGTGTTTCAGAATGCTCACGTGGACCTGGTTGACATCTCAGCAGACGCGTTACTGCTATCTCGGGACAACGTGCAACTTCATCATCTTGAGCAGCGAATCGAGTTAATCTGTTCGGACTTGTTTCAAGAGTTGTCGGGGCGTCGCTATGATCTCATTGTAAGTAATCCGCCCTATGTAGGAGTAAAGGAATTCGCTTCGCTACCCGCTGAATTCACGCACGAGCCTGCTATTGGTCTTGTTTCGGATCATGAAGGTCTAGAAATTCCACTAAAAATTCTGCTTGCCGCGGCCGATTACCTCACTGAACAGGGGATTCTGATTCTCGAAGTAGGGCACTCTTTCAAAGCATTGATGCAATGCTGTCCGAAAGTACCGTTTCTGTGGCTGGAATTTGATCACGGTGGGGAAGGGGTGTTGCTACTCTCCAGAGCGCAGTTGCACGAGTATTGCGACCACTTCGAGAGTGCGCTGAGCACCGGGTATTCCCGGGTATACCCATAGTTAATAGGCATTTCATTGGTGTACAATGCCGGGCTTTTCCCAGGACCGGTAGATTCGTGCCGGGGGCCGGTCGCAATTGATACCGGCAACGCGCGACAGGTGAGCTTCAATGGCTGGAAACAGTATTGGTAAACTCTTCACAGTGACGAGCTTTGGCGAGAGCCACGGCCCCGCCATAGGCTGTATTGTAGATGGCTGCCCTCCCGGCCTGGAACTTTGTGAGCAGGATATGCAGGCCGATTTGGATCGGCGTAAACCTGGACGGTCCCGATTCACGACCCAACGGCGAGAACAGGACCAGGTAAGAATTTTGTCCGGCGTTTTTGAAGGCAAAACGACGGGCACTCCGATCGGATTACTAATAGAGAATACCGATCAGCGCTCCAAGGATTACAGCAAGATCAAGGACCAGTTCAGGCCGGCCCATGCCGACTTCACGTACTTTAAAAAGTACGGAATTAGAGATTATCGGGGTGGTGGGCGTTCGTCCGCGAGAGAAACCGCCATGCGTGTAGCCGCCGGCGCAATCGCCAAGAAATTCCTGGCCCAGGCAGAAGGAATTGCAATCCATGGTTACCTCAGTCAGCTTGGGCCGATAAAGGCTGAGCACATTGATTTGGACGAAGTCCAAAAAAACCCGTTTTTCTGCCCAGACGCCAGCAAGGTGAGTGAAATGGAAAATTTCATGACGGCTCTGAGCAAGGAGGGTAACTCAATCGGTGCCCGTATCAACGTCTTGGCGACAGGAGTTCCCCCAGGCTTGGGAGAGCCCGTGTTCGACAGGCTGGATGCTGAACTTGCTTCAGCCCTGATGAGCATCAACGCGGTTAAAGGCGTTGAGATCGGCGCTGGATTCAGCTGTATTGAGCAGAAAGGCACAGAACACCGCGACGAGATTACCGCAGCTGGGTTTCTGTCCAATAATGCCGGTGGAATTCTGGGGGGCATATCGAGCGGTCAAGACATTCTGGCCAGCATCGCGCTAAAGCCAACCTCAAGTTTACGAATTCCTGGTCGCTCAATAGATTCCCAGGGCAATGACGTAGAGGTCGTTACTACCGGTCGTCATGATCCTTGTGTCGGTATTCGAGCGACACCAATAGCCGAAGCGATGATGGCGATCGTTTTAATGGATCACTATCTGCGCCATCGTGGTCAGAATTCGGGCAGTACAACAGTCAGCTGAACAGTACTTAGTTGGCATCGCTAGTGCTGGGAAAACATGTAACTAGAATGAAATGATAGATTATATTGATTTATTTCAATCGGTTAGATTGAGAGCTATTGCTGAAACTGGAAGGAAGTAACATGGCAGGTAGGACCTTGTACGACAAGATCTGGGACGCACACCTGGTGAATAGCCGGGATGACGGTACCGCGCTGATCTATATCGATAGACAGTTAATTCATGAAGTCACTTCGCCGCAGGCATTCGCGGGGCTGCGCCTGGCTGGCAGGCTTCCCTGGCGAGCAGATGCAAACCTGGCTACCCCGGATCACAATATTCCAACGACTTCCGACGAGCGAAGTCAGGGTCTGGAAGGAATCAAAGACCCGGTTTCCCGGATCCAGGTTCAAACCCTTGATAAGAATTGCGAGGAATTTAATATCCCCGAACTTGGTATGAATGACCGACGGCAGGGCATCGTGCATGTGGTCGGGCCGGAGCAGGGCGCCACCCTGCCGGGAATGACCATAGTCTGCGGTGATTCCCATACTTCAACGCATGGCGCGCTCGGAGCCCTGGCGCACGGGATAGGGACATCTGAGGTAGAGCATGTGCTCGCTACTCAATGTCTGTTGCAGAAGAAGATGAAAAACATGCTGGTTCGGGTTGATGGTCAGTTGGGTCCAGGCGTCACCGCTAAGGATATTGTTCTGGCAATAATTGGCAAGATAGGTACCGCTGGAGGCACGGGTCATACCATTGAGTTTGGTGGAGAGGCGATTCGATCTCTTTCAGTAGAAGGTCGAATGACAGTGTGCAATATGGCGATTGAGGCTGGCGCGCGCGCAGGCCTGGTTGCTGTAGATGAGACTACCATTGACTACCTGAAGGGCAGGCCATTCGCACCGCAGGGCGAGCTCTGGGAACAGGCCACTGCCGATTGGCGGACGCTGGTGAGTGATGCGGATGCGGCTTTCGACCGTATCATCGAGCTTGATGCAAAACAAATCGAACCACAGGTTACCTGGGGAACATCGCCGGAAATGGTAGCGCCCATAAGCGGCCATATCCCCGATCCCGCGCTGGAAAATGATGCCTCACGCCGGAGTAATATTGAGCAGGCACTCGAGTATATGGGGCTGAAGCCGGGGACCGCGATTCAGGATATTCAGCTGGACTATGTGTTTATCGGATCCTGTACAAACTCCCGAATCGAGGACCTTCGAGAAGCGTCCAGAGTGCTTCGGGGTAAGCGGGTTGCAGATACCATCGAACTGGCAATGGTAGTGCCCGGTTCGGGCCTGGTCAAAGAGCAGGCAGAAGCTGAAGGCCTGGACCAGATTTTCATCGAGGCCGGTCTGGAGTGGCGTGAACCCGGCTGCTCAATGTGTCTTGCCATGAATGCCGATCAGCTGCCGGCGGGTAAGCATTGTGCGTCCACTTCAAACAGGAATTTCGAGGGGCGCCAGGGTTTTGGTGGTCGAACTCACCTTGTCAGTCCTGCCATGGCGGCCGCAGCAGCCATTTCCGGACATTTTGTTGATGTTCGTCAGTTAGAGAATTGGGTCTGAGGGAGCAGTAGCGATCATGAAAAAATTTACTACAGAGCAAGGTGTGGTTATTCCTCTGGATCGGGCCAACGTCGATACGGATTTCATCATTCCCAAACAGTTTCTCAAATCAATCAAGCGTACTGGCTTTGGACCCAATCTTTTCGACGAACATCGGTACCTGGATAAAGGCGAGCCTGACTCGGATAATAGTCAGCGTCCGCTGAATCCAGATTTCGTACTTAACCAACCCCGCTACCAGCATGGTTCAATTTTATTGGCCAGGGAAAATTTCGGCTGCGGTTCGAGCAGAGAACATGCGCCCTGGGCTCTGGATGACTACGGAATTCGCGTCATTATAGCTCCGAGTTTCGCTGATATATTTTTTAATAATTGTTTTAAGAATGGCCTTTTACCTATTGTTTTAAATAAAGATGTTGTTTCCAGACTGTTTGCAGAAGTAGAAGCCAACGAAGGTTATTCACTGGTGGTCGATCTGCCCGCCGAAACCCTTAGAACACCGTCCAACGAACTCATCCCATTCGAGGTTGATGCTTACAGGAAGCAGTGCCTGTTAAATGGTCTCGATGAGATCGGTGTGACACTGCAAGAAGCCGATACCATTCGTGAATTTGAAAGCCGGTGGCGCCAGCGGGCGCCCTGGTATTTTAGCAATGTTAGACCAGGCGATAGTTAGAGAATAATCTGATGAAAAAATACAATGTTGCTGTGGCAGGAGCCACGGGCGCGGTCGGGGAGGCGCTGCTGAGTATATTGGCTCAGAGAGATTTCCCGATTGATCAATTGTTTCCATTGGCCAGCGAGCGTTCCGCGGGCTCTACGGTAATGTTTAAAGGCAGACCTCACAAGGTCTTAAATCTGGCTGAATTCGACTTCACACGCGCTCAGATAGGACTGTTTTCCGCCGGCGGCAGCGTTTCTGCCGAATTTGCACCGAAAGCGGCCGCTGCCGGCTGTGTGGTGATTGATAACACCTCGCATTTTCGCTACGACGACGATATTCCCCTGGTGGTGCCCGAGGTAAACCCGGATAAAATCGCCGACTACGGCAATCGCAACATAATCGCCAATCCAAACTGCTCAACTATTCAGATGCTGGTGGCATTGAAGCCCATACATGACGCGGCAGGCGTCAGGCGTATATCGGTCGCGACTTATCAGGCAGTTTCCGGAACGGGTAAGTCGGCGATTGAAGAACTGGCAAAACAAACAGCCAATCTGCTTAACGGCAGGGAAGTCGAGTGCGATGTATACCCAAAACAGATCGCCTTCAATGCGCTGCCTCATATCGATGATTTTCAGGAAAACGGCTACACCAAGGAAGAGATGAAGATGTGCTGGGAAACCAGAAAGATCTTCGCCGACGAGTCGATTCAGGTCAGTGCTACCTGCGTGCGCATACCGGTGTTTTACGGTCACTCTGAAGCGGTCCAGGTAGAGACCCGCTCCCCAATATCAGCCAGGGAGGCGCGCGACTTGCTTTCTGCCATGCCGGGCGTCGTCGTTATAGATGAGCCAGTAGCAGGCGGTTATCCCACTGCAGTTACGGAATCTGTGGGCCAGGACGCAGTTTTCGTGGGACGAATACGGCAAGATATCTCCATTGATAATGGATTGAACATGTGGATTGTCTCAGACAATGTACGAAAAGGGGCAGCGCTGAACTCAATCCAGATCGCTGAATTGTTGATAAAAGACTATTTATAAAGAATACTTACGCGCGGAAGTGAAGCTTTTGTCTAAGAAAAATGCACCGTCCCCAGAGAGCTTTGGATTGGAAGTCTGAAATGCCTTTTCAGTAACCGTGAAAGGCTCTGGGAGTGAATTTCATATTCAATATAAGACTTTAAGTATTTATTATAAAGCACTGTATTTATTATATTTTATATTAATTTGTGTTTAATTGTTTTTGGAAGTTGAGCTCAAGTCTTGTCGAATCTGCTGATAGCCAGATTTTCTGATATAACAAGGCAAATCGGGGTAGGAATAAGTTTATGATGCGCAGAGCCTCAGCCATAGTCACCGCGATCTGCTGTCTGCTGTCAAGTCAGGCCAGCGCTCTCGGGCTTGGCTCTTTTATTCTAGAATCTGCGCTAAATCAACCGCTTAGAGCACGGATCGAAATCGTCGACCTTGGGGAAGTCAGTCCTGCTGATGTCGTCATGCAACTCGCTTCTCAAGAAGACTTTAGACGCTTTAATCTCGAGCGCGCGGGTTTTTTCTCTGACGTCGATATAACCGTCGAAAATACCTCACAAGGCTTGTTCATGGTGCTTACCAGCAACCAGGCCGTCCGAGAGCCATATCTGAGTTTCATTCTCGATACCCGTTGGCCAAACGGCAGGATTCTCAGCGAGCATACGGTTTTGCTTGATCTTCCCGTGTACAGCGATGGGCGATCCGTAGCAGAACCCATCAATCAGCCGGTAAGCCCGGCAGTAGGCAACGCCCCGAGCATCGAAGCTGCTGCGGCTGCAGAAGTGTCCGCTCCAATCCAGGAAACGGTTACCGCATCGGACTCAGCGCCGATCCAGATTGGGCAAGAGGTCGAACTCGCCGTTGAATCCCAGGAGGCGAACGCGTCGCTTGTTACTGGCTCGCAAGACGCCGTAGCGGCGGCAGAGACGGCAGAGGCTGAGCAAAGCCAGGCGCTCGAATCCGAGCCAGATCCCGAGTCCATAATCGACTCTCAGGATGCAGCTGATCAAAGTGACGCAAATTCGGAAATTGCTGTCGCTTCAGAAACGGAAGCGACTGAAACAGAAGCGACTGGGGTCGACACAAGTCAGCCTCTCGAATCAGAGG
>Ga0181587_10000792_pt1 | contig 26238 bp, 17 predicted proteins | sample 071ome_27_FD_132463 | JGI IMG/M metagenome (GOLD analysis project Ga0181587, IMG submission 132463) | Coastal salt marsh microbial communities from the Groves Creek Marsh, Skidaway Island, Georgia - 071409AT metaG (megahit assembly) | ecosystem: Environmental > Aquatic > Marine > Intertidal... | reverse complement strand
CAAGAACTCCATCATCGGCGGCTGCATGATTTATGGTGCGGCCACCCTTGCCATTGCCTGGGCGACCACGCCGAATGACATCGTGCTTTTTCGCATGCTGGCCGGACTCGGCATCGGCGGCATCATGCCCAACACCATCGCATTGAATTCAGAGCTTGCACCAAAACGCTATCGCGCCACCCTGATCGTGCTGATGTTCATGGGAATCACCATGGGCAGCGGCACACCGGGATTCGTATCCATCTACCTGGTGGCTGACCATGGCTGGGAGATCATATTCCTGCTCGGTGGCATCCTGCCCATACTGATCGGCATCATCCTGTTCTTCACCCTGCCTGAATCCATCAAGTTCCTGGCCACGCGTCCCGCCCGCAAGACCGAGCTCATCTGCACTGCCAGGAAAATGCGGCCGGACCTGGATATTCCGGATGACGCCACATTCATCAACCCGCCCATTGTCGATGGCAGTGCCGGCAGTGCCAAGGAGCTGTTCCGCGGCGGCCTGGGAGTGATCACACCCCTGCTCTGGCTCTGTTTTTCAACGGCACTGATGGCAAACTTCTTCATCAACAACTGGCTGCCGACGCTGTTCAGCAATTTCGGCATCGACAATGAGCGCGCTGCACTGATCACGACCTGGTATCACTTCGGTGGCACTTTCGGGGGGCTAGCCATTGCCATCTTGCTCGACCGCTTCGGCTACATGATCATCGCCATCATGTTTGCCTGCGCTGTGCCTGCAGTCGCGCTGATCGGCCTGGAAGGCCTGCCCGATGCAGGCATGACCTTTTTCGCTGCCTCTGCCGGCTTCGCCATCCTCGGCGCGCAATTCGGCAACAATGCCTCTGCCGGCCTGCTCTATCCCACGACCGTGCGCTCCAAGGGCGTTGGCTGGGCCTTGTCCATCGGCCGCTTCGGCGCGATCGTCGGCCCTTATGCGGGCGCACAATTGCTTGTTATGGGACTGGGTATGCAGGCCATCTTCATGGTGGTGACCATACCACTGGTCATCGGCGCGATCGCAGCGGCGCTGTTGTCACGCCTGTGTTATAAACGCTTCGATGGATTCCAGCTCGACGATACCCCGGTCCAGGAACTCCGGCTCCGAGATGCAGAAACTGACCCTTTATAACCTGCTGCTCCTATCACTTGCCGTCCAGCCGGCCTGGAGCCCCGTGGCCTGCGCCCAGGATGCGCCAGTCCTGCGCGAGGAAAGGCAGCTGCTGGCTCGGGACTATGCCGCCTTCAGGAAGAGCCAGGTCAGCAATGTCGAATACACGCTTTCGGTGAGCGTTGCAGAAGACAGCGAGCTGTTCTCGGGTATCGTGAGTATCCGCTTCGACCTTGCCCAGGACAACGTGTCACCCCTGACCATCGATTATGACCAGGGTGAGATACTGTCGATGTCCATCAACGGCGTCCCCGCCGAGTGGCAATATGAACACTGGTTCATCACCATCGCGCCGGAGCAGCTGTCTGCCGGCCCCAATGACGTCGTCATTGCATTTCGCCGGCAATACACTACGGACGGTGACGGCTTCCACAGGTTCATCGATCCGGAAAACGGCGAGACTTACCTGTACACCAACTTTGAGCCGTACAACGCCAACCGGATGTTCCCGCATTTCGACCAACCCAACCTGAAGGCACCCTTTATGCTGGATGTGACCGCACCCGCCGGCTGGCAGGTGATCTCGAACTGGCGTGAAACCTCTGTCACGGAACAGGGTGAAAACAGGCACTGGCAGTTCCCGGCAACGCCGCCGTTGTCATCTTACCTGTATTCCCTCCATGCCGGCCCTTTTACCACCTGGGAAGAGCAGGCAGGAGAGATACAACTGCGTCTGTTCGTACGCAACTCCCTTGCCCAGTATGTCGACAACACCGAATGGTTTGAGCCGGCCCGCCGCTTCCTGGATTTCTACCAGCGCTTTTACGACGTAGCCTACCCTCTGGACAAGTATGACCAGGTCATCGTTCCGGATTTCAATCCTGGTGCCATGGAGAATATCGGCGCCGTCACCTATAACGAGATCTATGTCAGCCGTGGCATCAAAAGTTACCGGGAACGCAGCCGGCTGGCCTACGTTATCGCCCACGAGATGGCGCACATGTGGTTTGGCGACATGGTGACCATGGCGTGGTGGAACGATCTCTGGCTCAACGAAAGTTTCGCGACCTACATGGGTTACCTTGCCCTGGCTGAAGCCAGTGAATTCACAAACGCCTGGGATATCTTCTATTCCAGCGGCAAGGCTTCCGCTTATCGTGCAGATACCAGGGTGACCACACACCCGATTGCGCTCGAAAATGTCTTGACTACGGCGGACGCCTTCGCCAGCTTCGACACCATTACCTACCAGAAAGGCAGTGCCGTCCTGAAACAGCTGCCCTACTTCATCGGCGAGGAAAGTTTCCGCCGTGGTGTCAGTAACTACCTGAAGGAACATCGGTTCGGTAACGCCACCCTGGATGATTTCGTCGGCGCACTTGCAGACAGTGCCGGGATGAACCTCGACACCTGGAAAAAGCAATGGCTGCAGCAGTCCGGCGTAAATACATTGCGCGCCGAATTCAGTTGCAAGGATGATCAGATCTCTTCCCTGCGCCTGGTGCAATCCGTACCGGACAACACTGCCGCCGACAAGGTCCTGCGCAGTCAGCGCACGCTGATCGGACTTTACCGTTATATCGACAATGCCATGCTGCTCCGGAATGCTATCCCCGTGACTTACCGCGGAGCCGTCACCTGGGTGCCAGAGGCGATCGGCATGCCCTGCCCTGACCTCGTGCTGCCCAACGAGGACGACCATGCTTACGTCGATTTTGCCCTGGACCCGGCATCACGTGACACACTTTCCGACCACATCAACGATTTCACCAACATCACCACGCGCCTGATGCTGTGGGAATCACTGTGGTCCGATGTACGCGAGGCACGCATTTCCCTCGACGATTTCCTCACCTTCGTTTATGACAACCTGCCGGCCGAGAGCGAATTGCTCGTGGTACAGCAAGTGAGCAGCAATATTACCGCCGCCTTCAATTACTTCACGGCATTTGGCGACGCAGATGGGCGGCGCGACCGGATCGAACGATTCGTCCTTGAAAATCTCGACGCTGCCGAGTCCGGTTCTGAAATCCAGCGCCTCTGGTTCACCAGCCTGCTGAACCTGGCGCATACGGATGACGCCCTTGCCGGGCTGCTTGGGCTGCTTGACGGCAGCCGCACCATTCCTGGTATCGAGATCGACCAGGACATGCGCTGGGACATTGTCCTGGCCGCGAACCGCTACCAGTTTGGAGACTACGCCGCTTTGCTGACCGCAGAAATTGCCCGCGACCCGACCGACCAGGGTGAAAATTCGGCGCTGGCCGTCAAGGCTGCCCGCCCGGATAGCGCTGTCAAAGACGAATTCCTGGATATCGTGCTCGACGCACCGGAGACCTACAAAGTCGCGAGCCTGAGGTTCATTACCGGCTACCTGTTTCCCGCCGGACAGGAGGACTTGCATGCAGCACGGGCCGACAGGATATTCTCGGCATTGCCGGCCGTGAACGACCGTGGGGAAGAGCGCTACATGAACGCCATGCTAGCCCTTGTCAGGGGCGACTGTACGCCTGACAGCATCGCCAGGCTGTCTGCTGCGCGTGATATTTCAGCCAGCCTGCATCCTTCGATACACCGCGCCATCCTAGTCAACCTGCAGGATGACGAACGCTGCATGGCTCTCAAAGCACGCCTTGGCGAATAGCCTGCACCCGTTCTGACAGCCGTGCCGGCTTTGGTGTAAAATGCCGCGTTTTCAGCAGCACCAGCACGTCCATGAACCTCAAACAAGAACTCGATACCCGGATCAGCGCAGCCATTTCATCCGTGTCAGGCAGTGATGACTGCAAGGCACTGATCAATTATGCCCGTGAGGCAAAGTTTGGCGATTACCAGGCCAATGGCGTCATGGGCGTGGCCAAGCAGCTCAAGCGCAACCCCCGCGAACTCGGCGAAGCAGTGCTGGCCGCCCTCGACCTGACCGGTATCGCCGACAAGGTGGAACTAGCCGGCCCGGGCTTCATCAATATTTTCATTGCACCGGAGTACCTGGCAGGGCAGCTGAACAGGCTGCTGGCCGCCGACCGTCTGATCGACATTGCCGCTTCCACCCAGACCGTAGTTGTGGACTACTCATCCCCGAACCTGGCCAAGGAAATGCACGTTGGCCACCTGCGCGGCACGATCATCGGTGATGCCCTGGCACGCATTTTCGAATACCTGGGACACCGGGTGATACGCCAGAACCACTTCGGCGACTGGGGCACCCAGTTCGGCATGCTCATCACCTGGATGCAGGCACTGGAAGACAGGGACACCCTGCAGAACGAGCTTGCGGATCTCGAGGTGTTTTACCGGCACGCCAAGGAAAAATTCGACAGCGACGCCGACTTCGCCCGCACCAGCCGCGACAACGTTGTAAAACTGCAGGCTGGCGATCCCGAGTGCCTCGCCCTATGGCAGAAGTTCATCGATGTGTCGGTGGCGCATTGCCAGGAGTTGTACGAGAAGCTCGGCATCACGCTGACACCTGGAGATATGCGCCCGGAAAGTTTCTACAACGACAGGCTTCAGGGCATTATCACCGATCTGCGCGAGAAGGGACTGCTCACCGAGGATGACGGTGCACAGTGTGTTTTCCTGGAAGAGTTCCAGGGCAAGGACGGCACGCCACTGCCAGTAATCGTGCAGAAATCCGACGGGGGCTTCCTGTACGCCACCACCGACCTTGCCGCCATCCGTTACCGCAGCGAATCCCTGCATGCGAATCGCGTACTGTATGTCGTCGATGCACGCCAGAGTCTGCATTTCCAGCAGGTATTCCGCGTCGCGGAGCTGGCGGGATTCAAAAATCCTGGCTGCTCACTCGAACACCTCGCCTACGGCACCATGATGGGCAGCGATGGCAAACCCTTCAAAACCCGCACGGGCGGCACCGTCAAATTGATGGACCTCATGACCGAGAGTGTCGGCCGCGCCTATGATCTGGTCACCGGCAAGAACCCGGAACTGGACGAGGCTGAGCGCCGCGCCATCGCCGATGTCGTGGGCATAGCTGCCATCAAGTATTTCGAGCTGAGCAAAAACCGGAACAGTGACTATGTGTTCGACTGGGACACCATGCTGTCCTTCGACGGCAACACGGCACCTTACCTGCTGTATGCCTATGCCCGCATCCGCAGTATCTTCCGCCGCGAGGATGCGGCTGACAGCAGTTTCACCATCAATATCACCGAAACAGCCGAGAAGCAGCTTGCCCTGAAACTCCTGCAGTTCACGGAGATGGTCAACCAGGTGGCCGATGACTGCTTCCCCAACCAGTTATGCCTGTATCTCTATGATCTGGCCGGCACCTACATGCAATTCTATGAAGCGTGCCCCGTGCTGAAAGCCGAACCCGCTGTGCGCAACTCACGACTGGGCCTGTGTCACCTGACCGCCCGCACGATCCGGCAGGGTCTTGACCTGCTCGGTATCGAGACCCTCGAAAAGATGTGATCCCTGTTTCCGGGTTTCTTCCACGACCCTGGGCATGTTGCTATAATGCGCGCCGCATGAAGGCCGGGCTGCAATCCGATATTCAGCATTAAATTCAATAATTTATAAATTAAATCAGGTACAGCATGTCCGATAAACCGACCATAATCTATACCCTCACAGATGAAGCCCCGGCACTGGCCACCTATTCACTGCTGCCTGTCATCAAGGCTTTCACTGCCTCCTCCGACATCAATATCGAGACACGTGACATCTCCCTGGCTGGCCGCATCATCGCGGTATTCCCTGATTATCTGGCCGAGGACAAGATTCAGTCTGACGACCTGGCCTATCTCGGGCAACTGGCTCTGAAACCGGAGGCCAACATCATCAAACTGCCGAACATCAGCGCATCACTGCCGCAGATGACTGCAACCATCAAGGAACTGCAGGCCAAGGGTTATACCCTGCCCGACTACCCGGAAACTCCGCAAAACGATGAAGAGCGTGACATCAAGGAGCGCTATGACCGCGTCAAGGGCAGTGCCGTGAACCCGGTGCTGCGCGAAGGCAACTCCGACCGTCGTGCTCCAGGTGCAGTCAAGCAGTACGCCAGGCAGAACCCACATTCCATGGGCGCCTGGTCGCCCGACTCCAGAACCCGCGTGGCACATATGGAAGATGGTGACTTCTTCGGCAGTGAGATTTCCCGCACCCTGGACTCTGACGCTACATTCCGCATCGAATTCGTCGATGTCGCCGGCAAGGTCACTATCCTCAAAAAGGACGCACCACTGCAAGCCGGTGAAGTCATCGATGCCTGCGTCATGCGCAGCAAGGCCCTGCGTGAATTTTTGGGCAAGGCCATCGACCAGGCGAAGGCTGACGGTGTGCTGTTGTCCCTGCACCTGAAAGCCACCATGATGAAGGTCTCTGACCCGATTCTGTTCGGCCATGCCGTATCCGTGTTTTTCAGTGACGTGTTCGAAAAGCATGCCGCTACCTTTGCCGAGCTTGGCGTCAACCCGAACAACGGTTTTGGCGCCGTCCTGGCGCTAATCGACACGCTGCCCGCGGACAAGAAAGCCCAGATCAACGCTGATATCCAGGCCTGCTACGAGGCGCGTCCGCAGCTGGCCATGGTGAACTCCGACAAGGGCATCACCAACCTGCACGTACCGAGCGATATCATTATCGATGCCTCCATGCCGGCCGCGATCCGTGCCTCCGGCAAGATGTGGGGTCCCGATGGCAAATTACACGACACGCTTGCCGTCATCCCCGACCGCTGTTATGCCGACGTCTACCAGGAAACCATCGACTTCTGTAAAAAACATGGCGCCTTCGACCCGCGCACCATGGGTTCCATTCCCAATGTCGGCCTGATGGCCCAGAAAGCCGAAGAATATGGCTCGCACGACAAAACTTTTGAACTGGCTGAGGCGGGCATAATCCGCGTGGTAAACGGCAAGGGCGAGACCCTGCTGTCTCACGATGTGGACGAAGGTGATATCTGGCGCATGTGCCAGGTCAAGGACCCGGCGATCCAGGATTGGGTCAAACTGGCCGTCAATCGCGCCCGGTTGTCGAAAACTCCGGCTGTGTTCTGGCTTAACCCTGATCGCGCCCACGATGCGGAACTGATCAGGAAGGTCAACGCCTATCTCGGCGAGCATGATACAAACGGGCTAGAGATCCACATCATGTCTCCCGTGGAAGCAACCCGTTTCTCGCTGCAGCGCATGAAAGAAGGCAAGGACACCATCTCGGTGACCGGCAACGTCCTCAGGGACTACCTCACTGACCTGTTCCCCATTCTAGAACTGGGCACCAGCGCCAAGATGCTGTCCATCGTGCCGCTGATGAACGGCGGCAGCATGTTCGAAACCGGCGCCGGCGGCTCGGCACCCAAGCACGTCCAGCAGTTCCAGGAAGAAAACCACCTGCGCTGGGACTCCCTGGGTGAATTCCTCGCACTGGCCGCCTCCCTGGAACACCTTGGGCAGACAACCGGCAACAGCAAGGCACTGGTACTGGCAACAACGCTTGATGAAGCCACCGGCAAGCTGCTCATGGAAAACCGCAGCCCGATGCGAGATGTCGGGGAACTGGATAACCGCGGCAGTCATTTTTACCTGGCGCTGTACTGGGCCCAGGCCCTGGCGGCTCAATCCGATAATGCCGACCTCAAAGCCACCTTCAGTGCCATTGCAAAAACGCTGACAAGCGAAGAAACCGCCATTGTCGATGAGTTGAACAGCATTCAGGGCAATCCGGTCGAACTGGGCGGCTACTACAAGCCCGACACTGCCCTGTGTGCCCGCGCCATGTGCCCCAGCAACCTGTTCAACCAGGCCCTGGCGTCCCTGATCGGCTAGTCCTCCAGCGCGGGAATGAATGCAGGCGCCGGGAATGGTCCCCGCGCCTGCTCGAAACGCCCCGCGATCTCCACCAGCAATTCCTCACTCCCCGGCCTGCCGATGATGGCTATGCCTACCGGCAGCCCATGCACAAGTCCACCGGGTACTGCAATGCTGGGATAACCGGATACTGCCGCAAGAGAAGAACTGGACAACCCGAAATGATCGCCGGCGACCCAGTCCGTGACCCAGGCCGGTGAATTGACTGGTGCGATCAATGCATCCAGGTCGTTGTCGGAAAAAGCCTTCTCCAGTGCTTGCCGCACTGCCCCGCCACTGTTTTCGAGTGCAGCCCTGTACTCGCTGCTGTCGAGCCCACCCATGGCCTGGGCGGCAAGGAATATCTCCTGCCCGAAATACGGCATGACGGTGTCGGCATGGGCCATATTGAAGGCGATCAGGTCATCCAGCGAGGCATGGGCACTTCCTGCCGTGGCAAGATAGGCATTCATGTCTGCCTTGAATTCATACAGCAACACCTGGTATTCGGCACTGTCGGCTGTTTCAGGTACCGCCACGTTGACCGGATCGACCAGACTTGCCTGTTCGCGGTTGAACCAGCCCAGCCATTGCATAAGCAGATCATCAACCGCATCTATACTGCCCGCTCCGTAATGATCCCTGACAACGCCCAGGCGCACGCCTGCCAGGTCTGAACGGTCCAACTCATACAGGGCGGTGTCTGTCTGGCGGCCCTGCAGTATGGCGAGCATCAGGGCTGCACCTTCGACAGTCGTGGCCATGGGCCCCGCGGTATCCTGGGTATGGGAGATCGGGATAATGCCGTCACCGGGGATACTGCCGTGGGTAGGCTTGATGCCGATCACACCGTTTGCACCCGATGGGCAGACGATGGAGCCGTCGGTTTCAGTCCCGACCGCCAGGGGGGCAAGCCTGGCGGCAACGGCAGCCGCCGAACCGCTGGATGACCCGCACGGATTGCGATTCAGCACATACGGGTTGCGGGTCTGTCCACCCAGGCTGCTCCAGCCGCTGCTGGAAGCGTCGACGAGAAAATTTGCCCATTCACTGAGGTTTGTCTTGGCAACAATCACTGCCCCGGCATCGCGCAAGCGCCGGACCAACTCTGCATCATCGGGCGCCCGGTGGCCTGCCAGTGCCAGCGAACCCGCGGTAGTGGCCATCCCGTCGCCGGTGTCGATATTGGCCTTCAACACAACAGGAACCCCGTGCAGCGGACCAACGGGACCTGCAGCACGGAAACGATCATCGAGTTCCCTGGCGATATCCAGGGCGTCCGGGTTGATCTCAATAATGGCATTCAGGCCCGGCCCTGAGGCATCCACATTGGCGATACGCGTCAGCGCCTGTTGCGTGACCTCTGTGGCAGACACTCTGCCCGCAGCAAGCTCACCAGCCAGGGCAGGAGCATCCAGGGCTAGCAGGTCCGGTATCAGGGCGGGATCGGTGCGAGTACAGCCCGGCAGCAACACCAGGCAGACAGACATAAAAAAAGGTGCCAGCACCCTGGCACCTTTCCTGTTTCCGCTTGTCCTCATCCTGCAGGACATACCTTATCAGGGTTTGCGGAATACCAGCACGGAACGGTCAGTGTCTCCGCGCATGGCAAAAACCATGCTGGAATGATCGTCCTCGGGGTGGGCAAGAATATCGCTGTCAGTAGCCAGTTCGAACCCCGCACTGGTCACCTCGTCAATGATCACGCTTTTCTCGATGCGATGGATGGTACCGGCGACATCCCAGCCTGAACCCGCTGCCGCGGCATGATCGATCACCACATAGCGGCCGCCCGGAGCCAGGGCATTGAATACGTGGGCATTCAGCGTTGCCGGGTCCACACCCATGGCCGGAAAATCATGGTAGGACAGGATGTTGAAGACGATATCCAGGCCGGCGGGCAGCATGATGTTGTTGTATTCGACGATGGTGTAATTGGCGTTGGCGCGGGCATCTGCAAAGGCTTGCCCGGCCCTGCCTACACCGCCTTCCTGGAATGCTGCCAGTGCCGGCAGATCATACATTTCCACCATGCCGGAAGGCCCGACCGCCTCCACCAACATTGGCGTGTAGTACTGGCCGAAGCTGGTCAGCTCAGCAACATGGTCGCCTTCAGCGATGCCCGACAGGGCCAGGACATGGGCCGGTTTACGACCGGCATCACGGGCACGGGCGGCATCGGCACGCTCACCCGATTCCACGGCACGCCGGATATTGGCGGGTGTATCAGCCGGAATCATGTAGTACTGGGCGATGACCGCCGCAGTGGCAAAGGCGGCCATCAGGCCGACGGTGGCTTTCAGAAATGGCTTGTTCATGGTTTTCCCCTCAAGGGTCAATAGGCTTTCCCTGGCCGATGATTGTATAGACCGGCCTCAGCGGATTGCAACTCTCGTCGGAAAAAGAATGGAACAGCCGTGATTTCAGGCAAAGGCATGCCGATTGGCACCCCTTGCCTGGTGATTCCGCGGTCTTTATTGCCCGCTCAGGTCGAGCAAAAGCTTGTTGAGCCTGCGGATGTAGCTGGCAGGATCATCCAGCTGTCCGCCTTCAGCCAGGCTGGCCTGGTCGAACAGGATGGCGGCAAGGTCGTTGAAACGGGCCTCATCGGCTTCTGCATCGAGTTTAGCCACCAGCGGGTGTGCCGGATTGATTTCAAAGATCGGCTTGAACTCTGGCATCTTCTGGCCCGCCGCTTCCATGATCTTGCGCATCTGCGCACCCATGTCATGTTCTGCAATGGACAGGCAGGCCGGGGAATCCGTCAGCCTGTGGGTGGTGCGCACCTCAGAGACCGCATCACCCAGGCTGTCCTTGAGGCGCTTGAGCAGGGGTTCCGCCTGCTTGTCGATTTCTTCATGCTGTTTCTTCTCTTCCTCTGAATCCAGCTTGCCCAGGTCGAGTTCCCCACGGGTTACGTCTTGGAAGGACTTGCCGTCAAATTCCATCAGGTGACTGACGAACCATTCATCCACCCGGTCTGACAACAGCAGTACCTCGATGCCTTTCTTGCGGAAAACCTCCAGGTGGGGGCTGTTCCTGGCCGTGTTGTAGGATTCAGCGGCAATATAATAAATCTTTTCCTGACCCTCCTTCATACGGGACACGTAATCCTCGAGTGACTGGTCCTGCAGTGACGTTTCCGTGTGTGTGGTGGCGAACAACAGCAGCTTGGCGATCTTTTCACGGTTGGCATAATCCTCGGCTGGACCTTCCTTGAGCACCTGGCCGAATTCATTCCAGAACTTCTGGTAGGTGTCCTTATCCTTCTTTTTCAGCTTCGCCAGCATATCCAGTACACGCTTGGTAAGCGCACTCTTCATGGAGTCCACGGCGGGATCCTTCTGCAGGATCTCGCGGCTCACATTGAGAGAAATGTCGTTGGAATCGAGAACACCCTTGATAAAGCGCAGGTACAGCGGCAGGAATTGCTCGGCATCGTCCATGATGAACACACGTTGCACGTAGAGTTTCAAACCACGGGCGGCATCACGGTTCCACATGTCATAGGGAGCCCGGGCCGGCAGGTACAACAGGCTGGTGTATTCCAGCTTGCCTTCGACCTTGTTGTGGCTCCACTCCAGTGGATCCCCGAAATCATGGCTGATGTGCTTGTAGAACTCCTTGTATTCTTCGTCCTTCAGGTCTGTGCGCGAACGGGTCCACAGGGCCTGGGCGGTGTTCACTGCTTCGTATTCGGGGGCCTTATTGCCGGATTTCTTGTCCTCGTCACCGAGATCCTCCTTCACCATCATGACCGGAATCGAGATATGATCGGCATACTTCCTCACGATGCCGCGCAGGCGATACCCTTCGGCAAATTCCTTGTCATCCTTCTTGAGGTGCAGGACGATGCTGGTGCCCCGGTCGGTCTTGTCGACGGATTCAACGTTGAAATCGGCTTCACCGGCTGACTCCCACTTCACGCCTTGACCGGCCGGCTCACCGGCTTTGCGACTGAACACTTCAACCTTGTCGGCGACGATAAAGGCAGAATAAAAGCCCACGCCGAACTGGCCGATCAACCGCGAATCCTTTTTCTGATCCCCGGTCAGTGATTCCAGGAACTGTGCAGTGCCTGACTTGGCGATAGTTCCCAGGTTTTCAATGATCTCGTCCCGATTCATGCCGATGCCGTTGTCACTGATAGTAATGGTCTTCTTCTTGGGATCGAATTCAACAGTGATCTTCAACTCCGGGTCGTCTTCCAGCAATTCCGGTTTGGCCAACGCGGCAAAACGCAGCTTGTCCGCTGCATCCGAGGCATTGGAGATGAGCTCGCGCAGGAAGATTTCCTTGTTGGAGTACAAGGAATGGATCATCAGGTGCAATAACTGCCTGGCCTCCGTCTGGAAGCCCAGAGTTTCTTTTTTGGCTTCTACGCCCATATTTGCTGGTCCCTTGTCAGTTATACCAATCCCCCCTACATGAGGGCTGATAGCGCTTTTTCAAGGCAAAAAAAAACGCATCCTGGGATGCGTTTTTCACTACATACTGCTTTATCGTTATTGTTGTTAGCTGTGTCTATGCCGTTGTTTAACGGAAGAATTCTGCCAGTTCACGGCGCTGACGCTGCAGGGTTTCATAACGTTCCTTCTCGCGGGTCAGCACGGTTACCCAGGTGCGGGCAGTGTCCCGACTGCGTTCGTCACGCTGTGCGGCTCGGGCGGCTTCCAGGCCTTCATCGTATCGGTTCAGCTCCATGTATGCGCGGGCCAATGACAGGTATACCTGGTCTGTACGTTCCAGGTCACCCTTGTCCAGCGCCTGGTTAAACGCATCGACTGATTTCTCCCACTCGGTCATGGTGGAGTAGATTCTGCCAAGGCGGGCATACAACTCTCCGTCATCGGCCATGGCAGCCGCTTTTTCCAGGGGCGGAGCAGCTTTTGCGTCCTCACGGGCGATCTGGTAGCAGGTGGACAGGAACGACAGGTTGCCTTCATCCTGCTCAATCACACCGTCAGCCATGCCGCGCTCCATGATACGCGCACAACCGTACGGGTAATCATTGTTATACAACTGGGCGGCCAAGTTGATGAGCTGTGCATCGGAGTCGAGGTGACCAAGGACATCATTCACGTAATAGGACTGACCCTGCTCCTGGAACCGCTCGATCTGGCCGAGAACCGCAGGCAGCAGCACCCAGTCATCCGGTTCGTTGTACAGTACCACGGCTTCACGCAGCACCTGATAAGCTTTTACATAATCTTCCACGTTGAAATACAGCGCTCGCAGCAGGTCATAGGTATTCTTGGGAATCGCCTCGTTCTTGGAACGCAGGATTTCCATGTTGCGCAGGATGAAAGGTATTGACTCCTGGAACTGCTCCAACTGGTAATGCGCCGTGCCTATGCGGAAATAAACATCCTCATTGGGTTCCAGTGCAATATTGTTGTATTCGGTGAACTGCTGAATGGCCTGTGGAAATTGTTCCTGCACGTAGTAAAGGGAGCCCAGGTAGAACAGGGTCTGTTCAAGCTGCTCCTGGGTCAGGTTGGGCAGGCGCATGATCTGTTCGTAGGCCTGGATAGCCTCGTTGTACTGCTCCTGGATCTGGTAGATATTCGCGTAAAACTGCCACATGACGAATTTTTCACGGTCATTCAGGCGATCACGATCGAACAATTCCCTGATTTCGTCGAGGATGCGGAGTGCCTCGGGGTAATTTTCCATATCACGAAGCTCCATGACCTCGTTGATACGGGTAAATACCTGGCGGCTGAGCGTCTGGGAAGAACGGGCTTCCGGTGGTGCGCGGCGGCCATCATCATCGTCCTGCGCAGACGCAAACGGCACCGCAAGCACAATGCCCGCGGCGAAAACAAATTTCACCAGACCCGGCAACAGCTTTGGAAAAATAATCTGTTTCATCAATTTTCTCTCTTAGTTGTCTGCCAGGTTGTAACGGAACAGGTACCTAACACCCGGTACGGCTACGGCGACACCGTCAGAAACGCGCGGGTTGAACTTGAAGCGGGAAACAGCACGACGGGAAGAGGAGTCGAAGATATTTTCCGGATCCGCATCGATAACCTCGATGCTGTTTTCATCCACGGTACCCTGGGCGGTCACGGTGAACTGCACCAGGCACCAGCCCTCGATACCCCTGGAAGCCGCCCTTTGCGGATACTGCGGCTCGATGGTCACGATCGGCAGCATTTCGGAGTCACTGGCGGAAATGGAGGCGCTGTTGTCCAGGCCACCCATATCCACTTCCACGCGCGCCAGGTTCAGGCCTTCACCAGAAGGCGCGTCGAGGGAAAGATCGGGTTCGGGCAGATCGGGAATTTCTTCCGGCACATCCGGCTCTTCCGGTTTTGGTTCCTGGCGCTGCACTTCCAGTTCGATCTCCGGCATGGTGATGTCGGCAATCTTGCGGACCTCGCCCTGCTCAGGCTCTGACTGATCCATAGAGATCAGGAACTGCATCAGGAAGAACAGTGAAAACGTTACTGCTGAAGCAAATACAACGGCAAATCCAATGTTAAATAATCTGACCATGTCTCATTCCTCTGCAGCTATCTGTGTGCAACCGGATTGGGCTTCACGTGCCGCATTCATGATCATCAGCACGAATTCGTTGGTTGCCGCCTGGTCCGCCTGTATGACTACACAGGAGTTGGGCGACTCGGCCAAGCGCTGCTCGATCCTGAGCCTCAGGTTGCGTGGCGGGATAATGTCCTTATCCATCCAGATTTCACCCAGGGGGGAAACGGCGATCAGGATCGGGTCTCCCGACGTGGGCTCTACGGTTGATGCTTCCGGGTAGAGTACTTCGTAACCGGCTTCCTTAACGAATACTGAGGTGACGATAAAGAAGATGAGCAGGATGAAAACCACATCCAGCATGGGGGTAAGATCGATCTCCCCTGCCTGCTCGTCCGCTTTCTCTCTGGCAAAACCTTTCATATAAATTCCTATTCTAACGTCTTATACAGGAACGTCAGGTTTAACTGGCATGCTGGATTTCAAGGTGATCTTCCAGCAGCTGCAGTTCACGGTTGGTTCGCACTTTAAGAATATTGCTGGCAAAGATGCCTGACAGCGCACCGACCATTCCCGCCATGGTGGGAATGGTTGCCCGGGCTACACCACCGGACATCTGCTTCGCGTCGCCACCACCAGTCACCGCCATTACATAGAACACCTCGATCATGCCGGTTACCGTGCCCAGCAGACCGAAGAGCGGGCATACAACAACCAGCACTTCGATCAGCGGCAGGGTGGACCTGAGATCCAGGGTAACGCGGGAAATGAGTTCCTGGCGGATGGCATGGGCATTCCAGGACTTCTTGTCCTTCCTGGCTTCCCATTCAGACAGGGCCTTGACCACATTCTTCTTGTGTATTGTGCGCAGGAACCAGAAGCGTTCAATCATCAGGCTCCATTTCACAAACAGCAATATGGCGATGAAATTGAGAACGGGGCCACCGCGTTCCATGAAAACGTCGATGGCCTCAAAGCTCAAACTCAATGTTTCTAACATAAGCTATTCTCCAGCTTCAGATTGGCTTTTTGTTTAGCTTATGCTGCCTTTGCTGTCGCTTCCGCCCTTCTGGCAATGATGCCAGTGGCCTGCTCTTCCAGGATGTGAATCACATTATCGCTGCGTGACTTCACGATGGTGTGGAACAGGATGGTCGGGATCGCGACTACGATACCCAGTACCGTGGTTACCAGGGCGCCTGAGATGCCGCCTGCCATGATCTGCGGGTCACCGGTACCGAACAGGGTGATGGCCTGGAACACTGTGATCATACCGGTCACCGTACCCAGCAGGCCGCCCAGCGGGGCTACCGTGGCGATAATCTTGAGCAGGGTCAGGAAGCGCTCCAGCGCCGGTGTTTCCAGCAGGATGGCCTCACCAAGCTTCAGCTCAAGGGTTTCAATATCCAAGTTCTTGTCTGCCTCGTACACCATCAGTACACGGCCCAACGGGTTGTTCTTGCTGGGACGATCCGGGTTTTTCAGCTGACGCTTGACCTTGGAGTTCACCAGGGTCAGGGTGATCATCCTTTCCACCGCCAGCAGGGCTGCGAACAGGCCGACGAAGATGATGATCTGGCCGATGGTACGACCCTGCTCCCAGTACCTCTCACGGAAGGACGGAGAACTGATGAGGGCCGCCAGGTAGGAACCACCCTGGGCACCGGTCGGGTCAACACCCACCATTGTGAAACCGCCGGCAGCAGCCTGGATGGCACCTGCAGTGTCAGTGTAGTTGGCAGGCTGGCTGGGCAGTACGCTCAGACGCCGGGTGTTGGCGTCATATTCCAGGTACTGGCTGTTGGAAACGATCTGGTATGAACCGATACGCACAACTTCCTGGCTGTTCTGGGTACCATCGGGCTGGGCCACATTGGCAGTGAACTTGGCAACGTTGGCGGATTCGGTCATTTCCTGCAGCAGGTAGAACCACAGTCTTTCCAGCTGTTCGATGCTGGGGAGCTGCGAATCACTGCCCATGATCTCGGCCAGTTCAGTCAGGAATTCCTCACGACCGGGGTACTGGGCGGAAATCAGGGAAACTTCGAACTGGCTGCGGGTGTCACCCACAACGCCGGCGATGGTGCCGAACAGTTCGTCAAGGTCACCCAGGCGTTCCTGCAATGTTTCGAACAGCTGGGCCTTGGTGATTTCGTTCTGGTTATAGGTATTTTCCAGGTCAACCGAAATGCGTTCTTCGGTTTCGCGGCGCTGTACCATCTCGTTGAGCAGGGACTGGCGCTGGTTGATATTCTGCTGGAACTGCTGTGTACGCTGGCGGCTTTCTTCGGTCTCACTCAGGCGGCGCTGCTCAACCAGATCGAGCAGGTTGCTCAGGTTGGCTGCTTGCTGCTGGCCGAAGGCCAGGGTTGAAGTTACACAAATCAGTGAAACTATAACTGGCTTTAAAATAATCTTTGCGAATTTCATTGTTGCTTACTCCGGCGCGTGAATCGGTAATTCAAGGATTTCCATGCTGGCCAGATCCTGCGCCATTCTGATGGCGTTGGCCACGGGGCGACGATAGCTGTCTTCCAGGGTTACCCACTGGTTTGAGTTTTTATCCCACACACCGGTCTGGGTCTGGTCGCTGGTCTGGTATAGCAGTGCGATACGACCGACACGGAGAATATCCACGTCGCGCTCGACACCGCCAAGTTCCAGCGTATCGGTATAGTGCTGCATTACCCTGCCGTAGTTGATTTCCTGCTGGTAAGCGGCAAGTACAAGACGGAATTTTTCAGCAACGTTCACGCTCGAGTCGCTGAAGGTATCGCGGATAAGGTCAAGACGGGCCTGCCTTTCGTCAACCAGGAACGGCATGTCCAGTTCAACGAACTGCTCGAGGGCTACCATCATTCTTTCCATCAGCGGCGGAACCTGCCTTTGCAGTGCGGCGGCATCTTCAATTGACTGGTTGTATTCAGCGATGCGCTTTTCCTGTTCGGCGATGGTCCTGCGATAACCGGCGTTGTAGACCTCGAGACCATCGACGATCTTGGCGACTTCGCCGTATTCCTGGATCAGCTCATCAGCCTGGTCTGAAAGCTGGTTGATCCTGCGCTGGGCTTCAGCAGCTGCGGCAATGGCTTCGCCTGCTGCAGTGTTTGCCCTGTCAAGGATGCTGGTGTCGACAACAGTGTCCTGGGCGGAAACTGATCCGATGCCGAGCAAGACAGGTAGCATTAATAAAGGAACAAGAATCCCTTGCTTGAAACGATGGTAGATCATGTGTAGTCCCACTTGTTTAAGAAAATCTATTGATGAGCAGACCCCCGCTTGCACATCTCGCATCCAGCATCTATCTCTTCGGATATTTCCCTGGAAGCAAAATAAGCAGCAAAAGTCTAATCGAAAGGTAATTCCCCTCACCTAACGGACCGGCACCCGTGGTTGCCGGGCCGGAATATTCGTAAATATATCAGCTTGTTGGTCTTCCCTGAGTACTACCCTTCATCCCTGAGGCAGGTGAGCATATCAAATACTCGTTGCAGATTGAACACTTTAATCCTTAAAAAATCAAAGGATTTCTGTCCAAAACTAGGGTGCTTTCAGAGGTGTTTTCTGGTTGTAAAAGGCGTTCTTACCGCCTCGATGAGAGGCGGTAAAAACAGGACCTGGCAAGCGTGAAAAATGACTCTTTGGTCAGTTACCAATGGGCGGCTTTTTTCAGTCCTTCACCGATTTCGGCCAGGCTGCGGACAGTCGTTACGCCGGCGTCATTGAGTGCAGCGAACTTCTCCTCCGCGGTGCCCTTGCCCCCGGAAATGATCGCTCCGGCATGCCCCATGCGCTTGCCAGCAGGCGCGGTTACTCCCGCAATATAGGAAACAACGGGTTTGCTCACGTTGGCCTTGATGAACCGGGCGGCCTCCTCTTCTGCGGTGCCGCCTATCTCGCCGATCATGACGATCGCCTCTGTCTGGGGGTCTTCCTCCAGAAGTGCCAGTATATCCGTGAAATTGGAGCCGGGAATCGGGTCCCCGCCAATGCCGACGCAGGTGGACTGGCCAAAACCATAGTCGGTGGTCTGCTTCACTGCCTCATAGGTCAGGGTGCCCGACCTGGACACGATGCCGACCTTGCCGGGAAAATGGATATGGCCAGGCATGATGCCGATCTTGGATTCCCCGGGGGTGATCACGCCGGGACAATTCGGTCCAATCAGGCGCACACCGAGTTCGTCGCATTTCACCTTCACAGTCAGCATATCCAGCGTGGGAATGCCTTCGGTGATGCAGACGATAAGCTTGATGCCGCCAAACGCGGCTTCCAGGATGGAATCCTTGCAGAACGGAGCCGGCACATAAATAACCGAGGCTTCCGCACCGGTCTCAGCAACGGCTTCACTGACGGTGTTGAACACCGGCAGGTTCAGGTGGGTCTGTCCACCCTTGCCCGGCGTCACACCGCCGACCATGTTGGTGCCGTATTCTATGGCCTGCTCTGAGTGGTACGTACCCTGCGACCCGGTAAACCCCTGGCAGATAACCTTCGTATGCTTGTTGATCAGAATGCTCACCTGGCACCTCCTGCGGCCTTCACGGCAGCCTGGGCGGCTTCGGTCAGACTGGAGGCTGCGATGATGTTCAGCCCGCTGTCCCTGAGCACCTTGCTGCCAAGCTCGGCATTATTGCCTTCCAGCCTGACGACGACCGGCACTTTCACGCCGACCTCTTCCACTGCACCGACAATGCCCTCGGCGATGAGGTCGCAGCGTACTATGCCGCCAAATATATTCACCAGCACCGCTTTCACCTTTTCATCAGACAGGATGATCTTGAAGGCTTCGGAGACGCGCTCCTTGGTCGCCCCGCCACCCACGTCGAGAAAGTTGGCCGGCTCGCCGCCGTACAGCTTGACGATATCCATTGTGCCCATGGCAAGTCCTGCCCCGTTAACCATGCAACCTATGTTGCCATCTAGGGCGACGTAGTTCAGGTCCCAGTTGGCGGCATGTACTTCTCGCTCGTCATCCTGGGTCGGGTCATGCATTTCCTTCAGCTTTGGCTGCCGGTAAAGCGAATTGCCGTCTATGTTGAGTTTCGCATCCAGGCAATGCAGGTCGCCTGCCTTGGTGATGACCAGCGGATTGATTTCCAGCAGTGACAGATCGCACTCGACAAACATTCTGGCCAGGCCCAGTAAGATTTTTGTGAATTGCTTGATCTGGTCACCCGCAAGCCCCAACCTGAAGGCCATCTCGCGACCCTGGAAGGGTTGCGGGCCGACGAGAGGATCGATGGTGGCGCGCAGTATTTTTTCCGGCGTCTCATGGGCTACTTTCTCGATTTCGACACCGCCTTCGGTGGATGCCATGAACACGATGCGGCGCGAGCCGCGGTCGACCACGGCACCCAGATATAACTCTTTATCGATGTCGGTGCATTCCTCCACCAGTATCTTGTAGACGGGCTGGCCTTCCTTGTCCGTCTGGTAGGTCACCAGGCGTTTACCAAGCCACTGCTTGGCGAAGGCCTCGATCTCTTCCTTGCTGGACACCAGCTTGACGCCGCCTGCCTTGCCGCGCCCGCCGGCATGCACCTGGGCCTTGACTACCCACTTGTCACCGCCGATCCGGTGGGATGCATCCACGGCTTCCTGGGCATTGGCACAGGCGAAGCCTTTCGAGACCGGCAAACCGTAATCGGCAAAAATCTTTTTCGCCTGGTATTCGTGTAAGTTCATGGGACAGGTATTCCCCTCTTTGTGTTAACTGGCTGTCAGCAGGTATCTGGTGATCAGTGTATTTATTTTTTCTTGCGGTTGGCGATATGTATGGCATGGCCATTCACCGCCAGTGCGGCTTCATGCACGGCCTCGCACAGTGCCGGGTGGGAAAATACCGTCATACCGATGTCTTCGGCACTGGTGCTGAATTCCATCGCCACCACGACCGTCTGTGCCAGGTCGGCGGCGGACGGCCCGATAATGTGGCAGCCCAGTACGCGATCAGTCCTGGCATCCGCCAGCATCTTGACCATGCCGTCTGCATCATTGGCTGCCAGGGCGCGGCCTGAAGCGGCAAACGGAAACACACCCACGTTGTACTCGACACCATCGGCCTTCAACTGCTCTTCGGTCTTGCCGACTGCGGCGATTTCCGGATGCGTATAGATGACGGAGGGAATCAGGCCGTAATTCATCGAGGCTTTGTGGCCGGCAATGTTTTCCGCCACCATGACGCCTTCTTCCGAGGCCTTGTGGGCCAGCATCGGCCCGCGCACGATATCGCCGATGGCGTAAACACCCGGCACACCGGTGCCGCAGTGATCGTCAACCTCGATAAATCCGCGCTGGTCCCGCTTGACCCCGCAGTCGTCGCTCAGCAGGCCTTCAGTCTGCGGTTTGCGGCCGACGCATACAATCAGCTTGTCGAAACTTTCCTCTTTTTTGCCGTCCTTGTCCTCAAAGGTGACCTTTACGCCCTTGGCCTTGCCTTTCTTCAGCTCGCTGCCGGTGACCTTGGCACCCAGGCGGATATCGAGTCCCTGCTTGGTCAGGATTTTCATGGCTTCCTTGGCAATCTGCTGGTCGATCATGGGCAGGAATGTGTCCATCGCCTCGAGGACAACCACTTCACTGCCCAGCCGCGACCACACGGATCCCAGCTCAAGCCCGATGACGCCGGCCCCGATGACGCCAAGCCGTTTCGGCACGGCCTGGAACTCCAGCGCCCCGGTTGAGTCAACGATGGTATCGCCGTCCAGCGGTGTCGGTGGAATCTCGATGGGAACGGATCCAGCGGCGAGAATGATGTTGTCTGCCGACAGGGTCTGCTTTTTGCCATCCTTGTCGGTAACCTCTACTTTCCTGTCCTTCAGCAGTTTACCGGTGCCGGAAATGCCTTCCACCTTGTTGCTGCGAAACAACCCGGCTATGCCGCCTGTGAGCTGCTTCACCACTTTTTGCTTGCGGTCAATCATGGCAGGGACGTCTATCTCGACCTTGCCGACCTTGATACCGTGAAAGTCGAAGGCATGGCTGGCTTCGTGATACTTGTGCGAGGAATCCAGCAGCGCCTTTGACGGGATGCAGCCGACATTGAGGCACACGCCCCCGTACACCGGCTTGCTGTCGGCATCGATCCATTTCTCGACGCACGCGGTTTTCAGTCCGAGCTGCGCCGCACGTATGGCGGCAACGTAACCGCCAGGACCCGCGCCGATAACAATCACATCATAATCTGCCATGTTTGATTCCTGTGTTCTCTGAATTCTCTCTTTGCGCAGCACCCGATGTGCTGCAGTGAATCGGAAAGTTGCTAAACTTCAAGGAATATCCGCGCCGGATCTTCCAGCAGGTCCTTGATCGTCACCAGGAACTGCACAGCTTCCTTGCCGTCGATCATGCGATGGTCATAGGACAATGCCAGGTACATCATGGGAAGCACTTTTACCTCACCGTTGACCGCCATTGGCCGCTCCTGGATTTTGTGCATGCCAAGTATCGCCGTCTGTGGCGGGTTCAGGATCGGCGTGGACAACAGGGAGCCGAACACGCCGCCGTTGGAAATAGTAAAGGTTCCGCCGGTCATTTCCTCGATGGACAATTTGCCATCGCGGGCATTGAGGCCGTAATCACGGATGGATTTTTCGATATCCGCCAGGCTCATGGCGTCGGCATCGCGCAGTACAGGCACGACGAGGCCGCGATCGGAGGACACTGCTACGCCTACATCCTGGTAACCGTGGTAAATGATGTCATTGCCGTCGATGGAGGCGTTGACTGCGGGGAAACGCTTGAGGGCTTCCACACTTGCCCTGACGAAGAATGACATGAAGCCGAGACGGGTGCCGTCATGCTGTTTCTCGAAGGCATCCTTGTACTTGTTGCGCAGCTCCATCACGGCCGACATGTCCACTTCGTTAAAGGTCGTGAGCATCGCGGTAGTCTGGGTAGCCTGGAGCAGGCGTTCGGCGACCTTTGCACGCAGCCGCGTCATAGGCACGCGTTCCTCGGCACGGGGGCCGGCAGGGGCTATGATCGGCGCCGGTGCCGGCTTCGGGGCGGCCGGTGGCGGTGCAGCAGCGACAGCGGGTTGCGGTTTCACCGCTGGAGCCTTCATGTGATTGATCACATCTTCCTTGGTGATGCGGCCGTCCTTGCCTGTGCTCGTGATCTGCTCCGGGTCGAGCCTGTTTTCCTCAACCAGTTTGCGTGCCGCCGGGCTCATCAGCACGGCTTCGTCACTCTTGTCCTCATCATCCTCGGCAGGTACTGCGGCTGCAGCGGCCGCAGCTGCTTCGCTTTTCACCGGCTCCTTGCTGATCGCGCCCTCCTCGAACACGGCCAGCACTTCGCTGCTGACAATGGTGTCGCCCTCACCCTTCTTTATTTCCTGCAGAACACCGTCTGCCGGCGCGACGACTTCCAGCACCACCTTGTCGGTTTCAATATCCACCAGCAGCTCGTCACGAGAGACACTTTCGCCGGGCTTTTTATACCAGGTGGCGATCGTGCCGTCGGGAACCGATTCGGGCAACGTGGGCGCTTTGATTTCTATGGTCATGTGACTTCCCTTTTCTCGCCCGGCGGCGAGGTCAGTAGTTTCGGCGACGCCGGTTATTCGTTTTCGACCAGGCCCAGCGCCTGTTTCACCAACAAGTCCTGACGCCTGTTATGCAGCGCCATGTAGCCGCCTGCGGGCGCTGCTGAACCGGGACGTCCGGCATATTCCAGCTGGAAACTGGGGCGGTCGCGATTGATCACCTTCTTCATGTGGTGCTGGCTCGGATACCAGGCACCCATGTTCTGCGGCTCTTCCTGGCACCAGATGACCTTTTCGTAGTTCTTGTACTGCCTGAGCACCTCATACAGCATCTCTTCCGGGAACGGGTACAACTGTTCCAGCCGTATGATCGCGACATCCTTGAGGCCTTCTTCGCGACGCATCTTGCGCAGTTCGTAATAGACCTTGCCGCTGCACATAACGACGCGCTTCACTTTCAGCGGATCGATATCCGCATCGGTTTCAGGGATGACCAACTGGAAGGCGCCATCGGAAAGCTCGGTCAGGCTGGACACCGCTTCGGGGTGTCGCAGCAGGCTCTTGGGTGTCATGACAATGAGCGGTTTGCGCAGCGGCCTAATGACCTGGCGGCGCAGCATATGGTAGACCTGGGCCGGTGTGGTCGGTACACAGACCTGGATATTGTGTTCGGCGCAAAGTTGCAGGAAGCGTTCGAGCCTTGCGGAGGAATGTTCCGGTCCCTGCCCTTCATAGCCGTGCGGCAGCAGCATGGTCAGTCCACACAGGCGGCCCCACTTGTATTCACAACTGGTCACGAACTGGTCGATCACCACCTGGGCGCCGTTGGCGAAATCGCCGAATTGGGCCTCCCAGATCACCAGGGCATCAGGACGTGTACTGGCATAACCGAATTCAAACGCCAGCACCGCCTCCTCGGACAGCAGGGAGTCGAAGATGACGAACTTGCGCTGCGACTCGGATATATGACTCAGGGGGACGTAGCTTCTGCCTGTCACCTGGTCGCGCATCAGTGCATGACGATGCGAGAACGTACCGCGGCAGACGTCCTGGCCGGTGATGCGCACCTTGTAATTGTTCGCCACGAGACTTGCATAGGCCAGGCACTCGGCAAAGCCCCAGTCGATGGCCTGCTCGCCTTGCGCCATCCGGGTGCGGTCTTCCATCAGTTTTTGCACCTGGCGGTTGGGCTTGAAATCCTCGGGCAAGGTCACGAGGCGCTGTGCCAGTGCCTTCAGGTGCGTGATGTGTATATTGGTTTCACAGGGCATGTCCCAGGAGTGCCCGATAAAGGGGCGCCAGTCGACGAACAAAGCCGTGTTGGGCACGTTGACCAGCGACTTCACCACGTGGGTGCCCTCGTCCAGCGACTTGCGGTAATTGGCATTGATCTCCTCGACTTTCTCTTCGGTGATCAGCCCCTCGTCAATGAGCTTCTTCGCATAGATGGCGCGCGTAGTCGGCAGTGAACGGATTTTCTGGTACATCAGCGGCTGTGTCGTGCTGGGCTCGTCGGTTTCGTTATGGCCGCGGCGCCGGTAGCAGACAAGGTCAACCACCACATCCTTGTGAAACTTGTTGCGATAATCCAGGGCAAGCCGGGTCACGAACAGCACCGCTTCGGGATCATCGCCGTTTACATGGAAGATCGGCGCCTGCACCATTTTCGCGATATCGGTGCAGTATTCTGTGGAGCGGGCATCGTTCTGGCGTGAAGTGGTGAAGCCGACCTGGTTGTTCAGGATGATATGAACCGTACCGCCCGTCTTGTAGGCCCGGGTCTGGGACATCTGGAAGGTTTCCATCACCACGCCCTGGCCGGCGAAGGCGGCGTCGCCGTGAATGAGCAACGGCAGTACGGTGTCCCCGTCCGGGTCTTTCCTGCGGTCCTGGCGGGCTCGCACGGAGCCCTCCACCACGGGATTGACGATCTCCAGGTGCGACGGGTTGAACGCGAGGCTGCAGTGCACTTCCCCGCCCGGCGTCATGATGTTTGACGAGAATCCCGAATGGTATTTGACGTCGCCCGAGGTCTTGTAGACCTTCTTGCCCTCGAACTCGGCAAACAGTTCCTCGGGGTTCTTGCCCATGATATTGACGAGCACATTGAGCCTGCCGCGGTGGGCCATGCCGATGACGATTTCCTTTGCGCCGTCCTCACCTGCATGCTGCACGATATCGTCCAGCGCATGGATCATGCTCTCCCCGCCCTCAAGGCCGAAGCGCTTGGTGCCTGGATACTTGCCATCGAGGTGTTTCTCCAGGCCCTCTGCGGCGCTCAGGCGCTCCAGTATATGCAGCCGCTGCTCCTTGCTGAAATCCGGTTTGCCGCGGTTCGGTTCGATGTATTGCTGTATCCATTGCCGCTCGGCCATGTTGATGATACCCATGTACTCATAGCCGATGGATGAGCAGTAGATATTTTCGAGCACATCGATGATGCTGGACAGAGTGGCGCGCGGCTCTTTCATGTACAGCGATTCGGTAAGGAATTCGGTGTCGAGATCCGCCTCGCTCAGGTTGTGGTAGCTGTATTCCAGGTCGGGGACTTCCTCCCGCTTCATCATGCCAAGGGGGTCCAGGTTGGCATGCTGGTGGCCGCGCACGCGATAGGCAGCGATGAGTTGTTCGACGCTGACCTGCTTGGCCTCATCGGCAATGCTGCCAGGCTGTGTACCGTTGACGACCGGCACTGCTGCAGTACCGCGTTTCGGCAGACCGCGAAACTGGTTCAGGATGGCCTCGTGGGAGACATCGTGGCCGTTGCCGCCTTCAACCTGCGGCAATCCGGCAAAATAATTCTGCCATTCGTCAGGTACTGAAGCCGGATCCTGGAGCCAGGATTCGTACAATCCCTCCACGTAATCGAGATTGCCGCCGGAAATATGGCCCGAGCCGAGCATCAAGTCGCGAAAATTATCCAGCATGATCTCTTTTCCCCTAATGAAACGCTGGTCAGCAGTGGTTGCAGTTACCCGTGATCAGTACGGGTCAGGTGCCCCTTTCCATGAGCATAGAGCGAATGTGGCCGATCGCCCGAGTCGGGTTGAGGCCCTTCGGGCACACGGCAACGCAGTTCATGATGCCACGGCAGCGGAAGACGCTGAACGGATCCTCGAGATCGGCAAGGCGTTCCTCGGTATGCGTGTCACGACTGTCCGCCAGGAAGCGGTATGCCTGCAGCAATCCAGCCGGGCCCACGAACTTGTCCGGGTTCCACCAGAATGACGGGCAGTTCGTCGAACAGCAGGCGCAAAGAATGCATTCGTACAGGCCATCCAGCTTGGCGCGATCCTCGGGCGACTGCAGGCGCTCGATAGCCGGCACCGGAT
>Ga0181587_10000789_pt1 | contig 26246 bp, 20 predicted proteins | sample 071ome_27_FD_132463 | JGI IMG/M metagenome (GOLD analysis project Ga0181587, IMG submission 132463) | Coastal salt marsh microbial communities from the Groves Creek Marsh, Skidaway Island, Georgia - 071409AT metaG (megahit assembly) | ecosystem: Environmental > Aquatic > Marine > Intertidal... | reverse complement strand
TTCCATTTCGGCTAGTGTTTTCTGTATTGTTTTGATTTCTTTGCTTTCGTTTAAGTAACTAGTACCATATTCGCTTGCAAAGGCTTCAAAAATTCTACGACCAAAGTCGTTCTCACGAGCCTTTGTGATGTCATTACGGAAAGATTTAACTTCTTCACTAATAACCTTGTTAATAACGCCTTCGACTTTATTAGCGGCTTTAGAGATGAAATCTTTTTTGGCTTCAGCAAGTTGCTTTTTGCCTTCTTTAACCATTTTGACTTTTTGCTCTACTAATGATTTTTTGTCTTCATGGAATTCTGCTAGTTCGCCAGCAAGTGATTCTGTTACAAAATCATCTAATTTTGCAACATGCTCACTAACTCTTGATCTATCAGCACGAAGCTCTTTAACTTCTTTTGCAACCATTTCAGTTACAAATTTATCAAGTAGTTTTGCATGTTCACTAATGGACTTGTGATATTTGACTCTATCGATTGCTAGGTTGTCTTTCTCTTCTGCAATAGTTGCGATTTCTGCTTTAAGTTGCTCGGTGAACCATGTATCCACGGCTTCAACGATTGTAGATTTGTCATGCTCATATCTTTGAGCAAACTCTTCCCTTAATTCAGCAGTCAACTCATCTCTTGCTTCTGAGATTTTTTGTTCCCATGCTTCTTGTAGGCTAGTCTTAACTTCTTCAGTTAAATCTGCACCTTCAAGTAAGTCATTAAATGTCACTGCCATAGTAGTCTCCTACTCTCTATAGTTTGAGTTCATTGATGAGACGAGTGATTTCCCTCATCAAATGTTTTTCTGCACTTTTTTCGTGTGTCACTGCTTCAGCAATGCTATGTAACATAGCACCGCCTCGCATGTTAAATAAACTTTCATAGATTGTCTTTGGGTATGCATCAGGTGCACTGGGCTGGGCCACAATGTCCACTGTAACGATATCAAAATCAGAAACTTTGCCTGATTCGTTAACATTACCGCTTCCTCTACTTGAAACGCCCAGTTTCGCGCCTGCTTTTAATAATGCTCTCGCAATATTACCCATCGGCGTATCTATAATTTTAAGTTTTCCTAATCCGTTTGAATCTTCACAGTACATATCAGTAATAATGTGAGATACACGGTCTAAATTAATCTGTAATTCTTCTGGATGATCTAACTCACCCATTACAGTTTCACCTTTTGATAGCCTTTGCTTTACACTTTCTACTGCTTTAGCAATTTCATCTTTTGGATAAACTCTACCGTTTTGGTTTTTGACTTCACCCTGGATGAAAAGACCTGCCATAAAAAGATCTTTTCCGTCTTGCGACTCCATGATTTCTACCCTGGATTGCTCCGGGCTCATGTATTCGTAAAGTTTTCTAGCCATCATAGTTTGTTACTCCTACAAGTAAAAAGGACAATTAAGCCTTTTTAGGTTCAACATCAATGTTGTCTGTAGGTGTGTGATCTTTTGCTTTGTTAGCACCAGCATCGCCATCACTGCCATCTTTTGCTTTTACAGGCTGACCTGCACCTTTAACTGTTGTTGGTGCTGGCTTTTTAGTGAATGGTGAACTGCCGTTAGAAGCATCTGCTTCACCTGCTTTAGGATCTGCAACTTTATCTTGAAGTTTAGTTGCTTCTTCAACAACTTCTTCGTCAACTTCGTCTGCTTCTTCGTCTAAATCATATTCAACAGATTCAAGATCAAGTTCGTCTTCCATGTCGCCCATTTCTTCATCACCGGCATCCATTTCAGCGTCTTCAGCATCATCGCCATCTTCATCTGCTAAAAGTTTTTCAAATTCTGCTTTGAGATCGTCAAGTTCTGATTCAAGCTCGTCGACTTTATCTTCGATATCGCCGTCTAATTCGCCTTCTTCTTCACCCATTTCGTCATCTTCGATCTCTTCTTCGTCAGCAAGAATGTCGTCTTCAAAGTCATTGCTTTGATCAATTACTTCGTCAACAGCATCTTGTTCAAATGCTTCTTCTGACTCTTCAACAGCATCTTCTTCTTCTGATTCCTCAGATTCTTCAACTGCTTCGTCTTCTTGTTCTGTGGATTCTTCAACTTCCTCTTCATCAGATGAATCTTCGTCTAAAATGCTTTCGTATTCTGCTCTTGCTTTAGCAACAACATATTCGTGTAGCATTTCTTCTGCTTTTTCATTCTCTTCAGCAAGGAGAAGTTCAAGAATTTCTTCTAATCTACTTCTTGATTCTGACATTGTGGCCTCCTTAAATAAGAATCTAATTACGCACAGATACGGTCTCGTATATGTACGGCTATTGTTACTTAGTGTAAACTGATGTTTTTTTGTTTAAAATGGTGTGATTTTGACGCAAAATGACCACTTAGACGGCCATTTCGGAGTGTGTATGTATAATCTTTTACAATGTCGGTGCTTCTGCGCCTGCTGTGTTATACATTACTTTGACAAATTTTTTGTGTTCTATGTCTTCTGCTTTTTTAACTTCTCTGTACTTACGAAGTTTATTTATCTGTTCTAAGGTAAGTTTTGCTTTTCGTGTGTCGCCCGTTTGTCGTTCAACAAACTCATCAAATTCCGGATTGTAAAATTCGTTTAATCTCATTATACTTGCCCTTCTGGTGGCGGTGTTACTCCGCCCACATCAGTATTTATCTGATCAGTACCTTCTGCGTTAGGATCTAATCCGCTTAGATCTGCGTCTGCTTCAGGATCTACTTGCTCGTTAGGCATTGCTCTCACACCGATGTTTTTAAGATTTAAGTTTTCGCTGTCGTCAATAAACTTCTGATAGTTGTTTTCTTCACGCCAGAATTTTTCGTTTGCTTTGATTTCGTCTTCGCTTAATCCTAAGTATTTTTGCAGTTTAAACTGATTACTTAAATATGGAATCTGTGCTAACTGTGCAAACAACTGTGCTCGTTCGTTGTCTAAACTTAAATCTCTGTAACTGCTAAAGTTCATAGGTGGTGTAAAATGCAGTTTAAATGTACTGCTGTCAATGTCAACACCTTTCTTTTTGAGATACATTTTAAATTCGTGATCTAAATCTTCTTGTACTTGTTTTTGCAGTCTTTCTACATATCTTGCAAATCTATATTCTTGAATGTATGCAATACCTACTTTACCGTCGTTGTATTGTGCAGAACCATCATCTGGACCTGTTGGCAAATAACTTGCTGGAATACGCAAACCTCTTAACAGTTTGTTATTAAAGTATCTCAAGTCATCTATTTGACCTAAGTTCTCACCGCCTGGTAATGTATCAACTTTTGAACCTCTACCATCTGCTGTTTGTGCAAAGAAGTAGTCTTCAAGCATACTCATTGGATTATAAGCGGCGTCTACAACACTTGAACCGTCTGCTTTTTTGTTAGGTACTCTTTTTTGTTGTACTTCGTACTTAACTTGTTCTAAGTATTGTCTTGCTTTGTGAGGAGGCATATTACCTACATCAATAAAGAACACTCTTCTTTCTGGTGCTCTGTGTACTCTATATATAATAATAGAGTCTTCTAATAATTCTTTTTGCTTGAATACTTTAAAGATTGGTTCAAGTATGCTAACCCCGAAAGGCCATGCATGGTCCATGCCTTCTGTTAAACTAACATGCACAACATGTTTAGCATCTACAGGTGTGCCTTGATCAGCACCGTCTATAGCACCAGTTAAGTAATTACCTGTTTGTGTTGCGACAGGACTCATTATGCCTGTTAAGCCTTGTCCTGCACCGTATGGTCTTGCATGTAATGGTGCAACATCTGTTGCTACTAATTCAGCAAAATTAGGTTCTAAGTTTTTAATAAAGTAAGTTTCAATTTTCTTACCTTCACTTTCGTTAACAATAACCTTTTCTATGTTTGCTGGATCGACCCAATATAATTCGTATGTTTCTGGATCTCTAATAAAGAATTGATCGCCATACTTACAAACACTGCGGAACATTTTAAATGCTCTTTTGTGCATCTTATTAAGTCTACACCAGTTTTTAAGTGTTTGTACAAGTATTCTACTTTCTGTATCACTAGGCTGTGAATCATATTCTACTGTAAAAGGTAAGCCTGTATATTCATCTTCTTGCGTACCGAATTCAGCGATAGTATCTAGAGCGGCATTAATTTCTAAATCATTATCCATTTGATCGTATTGAATATAACGCATAAGTCTGTTAGGACTTCCTGCATATACTTCTGGTAACCAACTAGCATATCTGCTAGATGCCGCACCGGGCCCTCCTTCTACATTCTGTGGTTGAATGTTTAAAGGTAAACCCGAATTATCAAATGGTGTAAAATGTTTTCGCCAACTCATAATTTTCCTAGTGTCTACATATATTACACTATTTATCGTATTATGTCAACCAAATAAGTAAGAATTGAATTATACCTGGCTTGCAATATCTTGCGTACCTTGTACTTGTCGTTTGAGCAGTTTATTTTGTGCTTTAGTTTCATTTAGCAGAGCGGTTAATAGTTCCACGCTAGATTGTGAACCTTTATCTGGTGAAACTGCTTGTGTCGTACCGGTTGCCGGATCTGCAACACTACCGCCTGTATCTGTAGCGGCTACTAATTGCGGTTGTACCGGTGCTGTTGGTGCTGTGGGCAGTGTTACTCTACTAGGATCTTTAACATAGGCTTCACCTACAATGTTAGTTTGATAATCTTTTCCGTTATATTCAAATACTCCGCCTGCACCACCTTGTATTGATCTTGCTTCTTTAAATGTTTCGCCAAAAGTTTTTTCTGGGGCATCTTGTTTTTGTGCAGTAGCCATTGTTTGTCCGCTACCTGATAATACTTTTAATTGTTCAGGTGTTAACATGTCTAATGCACTGCTTAAATTGTCAACAGCGGTTACCATTAACCAAATACCGTCACTAGCAATAGTCCACTGATCTTTAATTTTTTGTCCGTCTATATTGCCCGCCGCTTCATTAAACTTACCTACAGCATCTGGCATCTGTTTTAGACTGTCAACCATTTTGTTAATGTCTGGTGCTACTTTTCCTATTTCAGCAAGTTTTTCAAACGGTGACTTACCACCAAACAAAGAGCCTAAACCATCTAATACATTACTAATTAAGTTTCCTGCACTTAGTCCTGCAAGACCGGCCGCTAAACTTAACAATGCCGGACCTACTAATGCTATTTCTTTTAATGGTAATCCGCTCAATGTTTTTAAACCGTTTGACATATCTTCTAAGAATGCAAAAGTATCTTTTGTTGGATTCAGTGCCATTATAGGTAGTAGCCCTAATGCTAACACTGCAAATCCTGCACCTAATACAGCAAACGAACCTGCTAATCCTAGAAGGGATGTATAATCTATAAATGTTAATTCAAATAATGCATCAGTAAATGCAGGTAATGATGCCGCTACAATATCTAACCCTGCGGCCAATGGTGTCATTGCTAACCCAAGTAATGCTACTGCTCCTGCAAACACTATTAATAGAGGACTTGTTAATGCCACAATACCTACTGCGGCACCAAATGCTAACATTGCTGTGCCTAGTTCTAACCATGCTCCTGTGTCGACCATATTTATAAAACTTAGCCCCGTCATTAAATATGGCATGGCTTCGCCTGCCATTTTCATTGCAAATGCAAACGGAATTAATGCTAATCCTAATAATGTTATTGCGGCCGCTCCTGCCGCAATAAATGGTAATGCAAATCCTAATCCTATTGCGGCTACTGATAATACACCTAAACTTGCGGCAAATGCTGTAAAGTTATCCCAGCCAAAATCTTTCATTAAGTTCAATGAGAATGCAAATGGTATTAATGCTACACCTAATAATCCTATTGCTATGGAGCCTTGAATTAAGCCTGACAACGCCTTGCCTAATACCAATCCTACTGCGCCTAATGCTAACAATCCTGTTGCACCTACAGCAATGGCTTCCCATTTTACATCACCGAATAGTCTAAAACCAACTGCGGCTGGTATTAGTGCAACACCAAGTATTGCTATAGCCGCGGCGCCCATCATCATGTCTTTAGACCCTTTAGCCATCAATTTGGCTACAACTGCCAATGCACCTAATCCTGCAACGCCTTTAAAGAAGCCGCTCCACGATACATCACCAAATTTAGCAAAGCCATATGATGCCGCTAATACAGCAGTACCTAATAATGCGATTGTGGCCGCACCTTTTACTACTTTGTTATCTCCAAATTTGGCAACTGCATCTGCAATCTTCTTGAGTATTCCTCCGGATTTTGCACCGCCTGGAATACCTACGCCGTCACCTGTTGCGGCACCAACTGCTTTGCCTCCGCCGCCAATTTTATTTATGGGTCCGTCTTTACCAAAGAGGCCTTTTAGTCCTCCTTTGACAGCATCTTTTAATCCGCCGGCAAATCCTGATAATCCGTTTTTAACTGCACCTAAGCCGCCAACAAGAGCATGAAATCCTTTTGTTACTAAAACTATAGCGGCTAATGCTGTAAATGCTTTTATTAAAAATCCTGTAACTTTTAAGAAAGTCATTAAACCGCTTACAGCACCTTTGATGGTTTCTATGTATGAAGGAATATTTTCTATAAATGTCGCAATGCCTGTTGCAAGCATTTCTATAAACTTAGGCAGTTTATCTGCTATGGTTTTACCGATGTCTTGCATAGAATTGTTTACATCGCCGACAGAACCGCCTACTCCGAATACTTTTCCAATTGCTTCTGTGATTATTTTCTTAGCATTCTCAAAAGCCTTTGTTAAATCTTGTGATTGGCCTACACCTGTAAAGAATGAGTATTTTAATGCATCGAACATACCAATTAATTGTTTGAGCATGGTCTGTAGTAAGTTACTACCTTTTTGAACTCCTTCCATTGTGAAGCCTTTGTTAATTTCTTTTAACTTGCTTTCAGTTTGTTCAAATTGAGATATGGCTTTAGCCATACTTTGTGCTTGTTGATCTCCAGCCCTTGCAAGTGCAAATACTCTGTTCTTTTCTGCGGCACTTAAATTACCTAAGTTTGTTGTAATAGATTGTGCCATCTCATTTGCTTGGTCTTGACTTAGTGTACCTCTTTGAACTGCATTAATATAATCGTTCATTGGTCCTGCAAGACTCGGTACTGCTCTCACATAGCCAACCATTGCATCACTGAAACCTAAAGCACCCATGGATGCCGCTTCTGTGAATGCGGCCGCTATTTGTCCACCTTCTTCACCACCTAAACCACGCATAGCACTAGCAAAGTCCATAATACCTGCTGTAACTGAACCTCGTACATCATTACCAAATCTAAGCAATGTTGCAGTTAGAACTGGTGTTTGTGTCATAAGACTTTGTGCAAAATCGGCTAGTACATCTCTGCTAACACCTAATGCTCTTGCATAACTTGTTTGTCTAGTTATAGAAGTCTGAACTTGTTGATTAAGTTTTGATCTGCCTGCGGCAGTTTGAGTATCTAAGGCACCAATCTGTTGCCTTGCTTTTAATTCTTCTGCATACATGCCAGTTGCTTGCTCTATGCTCATGCCTAAAGCCGCACCGCTTTCTGTTGCGTCTAAAAATCCTGCAACTAATTGTTCTGTTGCTTTATAACCTTGAGAAGCAAAAATAGTTGCCATGCCTTCCATTGTTTTTGCGGCATTTAAACCTTGTACAGATAAACCAGCAAGAACTTGTGTAGCAACTCTACCAGAGCCAGCAACATCCTGCATGCCTACACCGACATCAGTTAACTCATTGAGTGTGTTACCAACATCAGTAAAGCCTCTGTAAAAAGCAGTTAATGCAGTAGTGGCTATGCCAATTAGTGCTGTAGATACTGCAACTGTAGCAGTGTACATGCCGTTAAGTGCTTTTTCTGTGAATGCCAATCTTTTATTGTATCTGTCTAATGCATCAGCATCTAACTGAAACTTAGCCTCTATGCCATCTAATGCTTTTAACAGCTCTTGACCGGCTTTGTCTGCTTCTTTTTGACTGGCTTTTTCATTTTTGATTTGCTCTTTTACTTGCTTGGTTGCTTCTTTGGCTTCTTTTTCTATGGTTTTAAAAACTTCAGGATTAAGTTGTTTCCACATTTTAAGCATTTGCTCTTGTGTGGATTCGAGGGCAAACTCAGGTATGATTCCTGTTGCTTGTGTGCCATCGGGCATATTGATAGTAACTTCAGCCATTCACTTTTCCATTAAAGCATGTTTTTACTCTGATAAATAGTTTATGCAGATTATTGTAATATAACTATTTATCTGCTTAATTAACTGGAGTTTTAATAATGGCAAACAAACAAGCAAATCCATTAAGTGCTTATTTTAGAGCACCAAAATTATTCACATCAATTCCTTCCGGCGGGCAAGGATACACACCTGACATTGTTGAAATGCCAGAAACAGGTGAATTACCTATTTTTGCAATGACTTCAAAAGATGAACTTATCATGAGAAATCCAGATGCATTGCTTAACGGCGAAGCAGTAACGCAAGTTATTCAAAGTTGTGTACCTAATGTTAAGAATGCAAGAAAGATGTTAAGTGTCGATATCGACATTTTGCTGATTGCAATACAAGGTGCAACATACGGTGATGACATTGAGGTATCTGCAGAATGTCCAAAATGCACAAACAAAACCACTGCAATCGCAAGTGTTGACACTGCTTTAGCAACTATGGGCTCTGTAGACGGTAATTACCGAATAGAAGAAAATGGCTTAACAATAGAAGTTAAACCTTTTAACTATTCTAGCACAATTAAAGCAGGTATCACTAACTTTAAGAGCACTAGAAGTTTACAAGCATTAGCAGAAATACCTGATGAAATGGAAAGGTTAGCAATGTTTAACCAAAACTTCAAAGAAATTGCACTGCTTAATACTGAACTAGTAACCGACAGTGTTGCCAGCATCACAGCAAAAGATCCCGACGGTAACGAAATTGTTGTTACAGATAGACAGCAAATCTTAGAATTTTTAGATAATGCTGACAGCAGTATAGGAAAATCAATTGAAAACCAAATTGGCGAAATTAATAATCAAGGCGTTAATTTGGAAATGGAATTAGAGTGCGAATTCGAAGACTGTGTTAAAAACAACAACGGCATACCGCATAAATTCAGTAGCAAAGTAAACTTTGATCCTGTAAATTTTTCCATGGCTTCCTAGCACGGGCAGAGCCTAAAGAAATTTCGGCTTACATTGGGAAGCTCAAGAACGATCAAGACGCCCTCAGAAATAGTATCACTGAACTGGTAGTTTTTAGTGAGGGCTCTGTGTCTTGGTCTGAAGCATGGATGATGTCTTATAAAGATCGCGAAGGCTTTGTCAAAGTCATCAATAAATTAAATCAACAAAAGTCTGGTAAACCTAGTAGTAATGTTCCTCTAGGACAAGGTTCAATACCAGGTTAACTCCTAACAGAATAACTTAACATCTAACACACTATCTAGACACTTCGTGTCTTATCTTGTTGCGTTCTATCGTTTCGTTTCACTTCACTCAATCACTTACAAGATATTTTTTTATTAAAGAAGTTATCATGAAACTTGAGCCATAATTCACCCGTTGCCGGGTGAAAAAAAATATGGTTGTCATCATGATGACTGTCGCCATCTCTAACTCGGGTGCTATTAAGAAGTGGTGGGCCTTATCTCCTCATACACTACCGTCACTGGTGTCCCACGGAAAATTGTATAACCTTGTAGAGTTTAGTTACACAATTTCTCAGGTTGCTTTTTCTCAGAGCCTGAATCGTTCAATACTGTTGTCGTGTGTTTGTATCTCATGTACCGCCATACATTCCAGAATCTCGCACCGTGTTTAACGGATTGTCAAGGAAATCGATATTATGTGCCTCGATGGGGTGGTGTATGGACCTATGTGTGTGCCTATGTTAGCCAGGTGTGCCAGAAGTGCCTTAATCAGTACTTAGTTATATGTTTGATAAACTTTCTTTGAGTATTTTTGAACCACCTACTCTCACATTGATTATACCATTATAATAATCGTCTGAAAGCAGTACTTGTCTATCGAATTGTTCCTTGGCTTCTAAGTAACTGGCGACACCTCGACTAGGGCAAAAGTATAATATTTCACGGATAAAATTATCCTCTCCATACTTTTCAACATCATCTTTTAAATGATCAGAACTACCCCAATACTCGCGCCAGTCACTTTCTTTGGTGCCTCGTCTTTTATTCTTTTTGCCCTTTAAGGGAGGTTTGGTTGTTTTGAATTTTGCTAGTTTTTTACCGACATATTTCATGCCGTTCTTTTTGTTCGTGATTAGATATACGAATGCTTCGCATCCTTTTGGTAATTCGTTTACTGTATTATCTTTATGTATCCAATCGCTAGGCATCTAAATATTCTGTGTCTGTATTGTAGTTTGTGAAGCCACCTTCTTTAACTACTGTTAACACATTATTTACACGCCCAATCAATTCTTCTTTGTGAGAAATGAGCATAATGTTCTTGCCTTGCTCTCGATTCATCTTTTTAAGCACCGCAAGTGCATTTTCTACACCCATTGAGTCCATACCGCTGTCTATAAGTTCATCTATACACATTAAATTCATAGGCCTATTTAAGCTCTCATACATGTCTCTAAACGCCCAAGATAGTCCTAAAATGAGTCTATTTCTTTCACCTCTACTTAGGTTATCAAAGTCTAAGTCACGCCCGTACTCTGTAATTTCGACGCCTAAATCGCTCGCAAATTTAACATCATGAGGTAATCCTAACTTGTCTAAATAGTGTGCTAACCTGTGATTTAGGTATGCTATGTTCTGATCTATAATCTTTTTACGGATAAAACTGTCTTTACTTGTGAGTAGTTTATACAAAAACTCTTGATGTTCTTGCAAGTATGTTAATTCGTTTATAGTTTCAAAATCTATAGTTTGAATACCTGTGTCTCTTAAACCTTCTATTTGCTCCAGATAAGGATTTATTTCGTTGGCTTTTTCTTCTAGTTGATTTTTAAGTGTTTCTAAATTGTGTCGGTGTTCTAGAGCATCTTCTAGTTTAGAATAAAATGTTTCTACTGTTTCCCCTATTACTCCCAATGCATCTTGCTCGTCTTGTATTTCTTTATCTCTTTTTTTCAAACCGGCATTATAATCTTCTTCTTCCACAATTTTTTCACGCAACTCTTGTGTGTATGCTTCGTGTGTATCTAAGTGTGCTGTACTTTGCTCACATGCAGGACAAACACCCTCTATTGCTTTTTGTAAGTTGTCTTTTAATGTAGATAGTTTTTCGATACTTCTTACAAGACTTCTATCGTTAACTTCACGCTCATTATTTAAAATTGTAAACTTTGTAGATTGTTCTGTAACAAATGTATTGTGTTTGTGTTTATTAATTTCTGAATCAATATTAATTTCTTCTAGAGTATCTATTAAACTATTAAACTCACCGAGTTTGTTTGTTTTTTGTACTTCCCATGCTTTACTACGACTTTCAATTTCTTTAATATTTTTATCTATTCGTTTGTTACTTTCTTCGACAGCATTAATACGAATTTCTTCTTCTTTAAGATTTTCTCGAGTAGACTTCATTCTTTCTTTTAATACTTCTGCTTTTTGCGAAAGTTCAGTAATACCTAACAACTGCTCAATCATATCTCGCTGATCATTGTTCTTCATACTGAGGAAAGGTTCTGTATAGGTATTGAGAGCAATGAGATGCTTAAACATGTTGTGAGGAAATCCTATAATTTTCTCAATTTCTTTTTGCGTCTCACGACTATCACCTTGTTGTTCTTCGGTAAACGCATCCTCACCATTGACTAGCAATCTTAACACATTTGGTCTGCGACCTCGTTCGATGCGATAATCTCGGCCTTCAATTTCAAAATCAACTGTAGTAATCATACCCTTACCATTTGTTTTGTTGATAAGGTTATCACGCCTGATGTTTGTTAGTGCTTCGCCATATAGTGCATAACTGAGTGCGTTAATGATAGTAGTTTTACCAGTACCATTTCTGCTACCGTCACCACCCATATCTAAGTTATGACCAAGAACCAGTGTAAGTTGGCAATTATCAAAATTAACTGCTTGAGTATTATTACCAACACTCATAAAATTCTTTGCACTTACATTTTTAATTTTTAACATTACTGAATCTCAATTTCATTATAGATGTCTATAAGTTTTTGTTTGTTTACAGTATTACTTTCGATAGTTTCTAATTGCTGTATAACAATTTGATCGACACTTTCAAATATAATGTCTCCGCCTTCATATTCTTCTTCCTCTTTAATAGGAATTAATTGAAGTTCTCTAACATTATATTGTTCTGCAAACTTTTCTCTAACAAAATTGGCCTCTTCATAACTGATGCTGATGTCTAGTTTTACTCTAGCATAAGTGTATTGATCTAATAATTCTGCATGGTCATCTAATAATTGTTTAAGTGTAAACACACGATATTTTGGTGCGTCATCCCAATTTACATATTGAGGTTCTTCGCCCCATGTTAGGAACATAGCACCTCGCTCGTTATCGTCTACATCTGCGTAATTGTGTGGAAAAGCATTGCCAATATAGTGAATGTTGTTTTTGTATTGTCTTTTGTGAAAGTGCCCACTGAACACATACTCTGGTCCGCTTAACATGTCTGCTTTTATGCCATCATGGTCAGGCATTTCTACCATAGCATTCATTTTGAAGTATGGTAACTCAAAATGCCCGAACATATATTTGCATTTCATTTGGGCAACTTTTTTATATTCTTTCCCAACCAGCCATGGAATGATCGCTACATCATCTTGTAAAAAATGTTCATCGATCATTACAAAGTTAGATAAGTCTCGAGCATATTCGATGCTATTAAGTTCTCTTTTATCTCTATAATACAAGTCGTGATTACCTGTTATAAAGTAAACTTTTTCAAATGCATCGTTGAGTTTTTTGAGATCTTTAATAGTGGCATTCATTGTAGCAACATTTACACTTGCTCTGTGATGATGCCAGTCACCAAGAAATATACAAGTTTCTGCATTTCTTGCTTTTGCTTCTGCAATAAACCAGTCTACATATCGATGACAGTCATCTAAATGTAAGCGGCTGTTCTGCTTTAATCCGTAGTGAATATCCGTAAAGCAGGCCGCTGTCTTAAACAGTTCAGCCATAAATTAATCTGCCAATGATTCGGATTCGCTACTTTCGGCCGCTTCTCGCATTGCACGAAGAGACTCTTCGTGTGCAATCTGCCTTCCGTAACTTGGTAAATGTCCTTGCTCAATTAAGATATCATCTCTGATAGTTTGATTCCTTTTCTCAATGTTAAGCACCCTAGTAAAACTATTGTTTACTGCGGCAGTATAATAAGCAAATGGGTTATCTGATTTTGCTTCATTAAATTGCAAACCAATTTGTGCTAATTGCACTAAGGCTTGCCCACGCATTTCGTCAACATAAGTGTAACCACGCCAGTTTGCTCTATGAGAATATCGTTCAACAAGTTTTAAAAACATAGTACCTAATTTGTTTGTGATAGTTCCATGATCAACGCAGAAATCACCGTTGCTTAAACTGCCCTGCCAATGACTTCTAGCAACCTCTACTAGATCATCGCCTTTGTATGCATAATGCTTAAAGGGAGGAAAATTTACTTTTGCTTTGGTTTCTGCAATGTTCTTAGGGTTCTTTTTACGGCCTTCCTCGTCTGGAATATGCTCGTAAGTCATAACTCTAAACACTATATCATCATTGTCTATGCTTTTAGGATCAACAGCAAACTCTTTTTGTTTGGGTTTGTTTTTATAATCCTTTCTATCATGAGTTAGCATAGCGGCTTGATAAGCCTCTGACTGCAATCTAGATGCTTTGTTTTCTTTTGCTTGTTTTAGTGTATTTCTGTTGATTTTTTTAACATCTTCAACTATGATGTCAAAACCTTCATACTTTTCATCTTCGATAAAACAGTATGACATTTTGCTCTTGTGAATCTCTTTTAGGATATCTTTGTTATTAAGATAATTAACTTTTTTAGGCTGTGCCATTAACTCTCCTCAAAATTATAGTTCATTTATATTGTTAGTATTATACACAGTCTTTGTGCATTGTCAAGTAATATTTAGCCAGAATTAAAAATTAAAACTTCTTTTAATGAATCCGATAAATAGTTATGTAAAGGAGATAGTATGGCAAGTACTGATCAAAATATAAAAAATGTTTTTAACCAATATATTAGAGATAAATTAGGTACAAAAACTATTAATACTAGCACTGGTTCATGGGGTTCAGTCCTAGGATTGCCAACTGGCCAAGGCGGAATACTGCCTAGAACCATGCCAGATCATGTTAGAACAACAACAGGTTATACAAACATTTTAAGTGATAAGGCTAGATATCAACAATCAGATCTATCACAACTTGCCTCTGACACTGCCGCTGTATCCGGATTTCCGAGTATAGAGTCATCAGCCGGCGCCGCAGATTTAAGTACGCCTACAGATTGGAGAGCAAGGTTAAGACCTAAAGGTAGAGGTACATCTTTTTGGTCCGGGACTACAGTTGCAAACGGTGAGGCTGAACAGCCAGAACTAGATTATCTATTAAGACCGCTATTTGAATCAGGCGGTTTGGTTTGGCAGTACACACCAAATATATTTGTCAGTGGTAGAGCAACATACGATACACAAGTATTTGCTGGCGCAAACTATCCATATGTAACATTTAATCATTCTGAGCCACCGCAATTAGTAGTGGTTGCAGACTTTACAGCAAACACAGTAGAAGAAGCAAGGTACTTGCTTGGCATATTCCATTTCCTCAGAGTTGCTACCAAAGCATTTTTTGGTGACTCAGCAGTTATAAATGAAATGTACGGTACACCTCCTCCTGTTATGTTATTTGAATACATGGGAGATCACGGGTTTAACAAAGTACCTGTAGTGGTTACAGATTATCAATACCAATTGGGCGATGATATAGATTATGTTCCTGTAAAAACAGCATCAGGTGGCCAAACAGAAACAACTTATGTACCAACCTTATCAAACATATCTATTACACTACAACCAAGTTACACACCACACAAACTTAGAAAAAGATTTGACCTTAACAAGTTTACTAGTGGTAAGGGTTATAAAGACGGATTTATTTAATGGCTAATTTTCATAGAAGAGACAGTTTCTTAAAAAATGCTGGGGTGTTCGATCAATTCCTAGATTTAAACAGCCTACCAAAAATTCCAAGAACAGTCAACGACAAAACCTACACAATTGAAAGAGGTTATGCCGGAAGGCCAGATTTATTAGCAGATGCTTTATATGACAACAGTAGACTATGGTGGGTCTTTGCCCTTAGAAACCCAGATCTTATCAAAGATCCCCTCAGAGATTTTAAAGAAGGAATTGAGATTAAAGTACCATCTATGTCTACTATAGAAACTATTATAGGTTGATAACATGGTAAACGATCCTAAGCCAGAACAGGAAAATGCAACACATGATCCTTATGTGGGCACAGTCTATGATAATATTTTAGATTACTTCGATAATGTTGCATACACAGCAAGGTTATACATGATACCACCTACTGTAGATTTAGGACAATACGCAAACGATCCAACATTTCAATCAGGTATAGATGCAAGATCTGATTTGCCTGGTGGAGGAACCAAAGGCGGATACATGCACGGTTGGTATATAGCACCGCCAGAGCAAACAGTTATTCTTGCACAAACAAGCACAACAGGTAATCAAATAGACAACATAGAAATTGTTAATGTTGCTGACCAAGGCGGCAAGCCTCATACTACCACAGTAAATTTTGAAATCATACAACCAGGCGCCGCAACATTTTTAGATCAAATAATTTCTGCAAAAGTACAATTAGGTGCGCCTGCTTTTGCAAACGATGTTCCTTTATTTTTGGAAATAAATTTTAAAGGATATACACCAGGTGACGACGATACCGGTGACGGTGCAGGTTATCCTGTAACAATCCAAGGGCCATTTAGATATAGATTAATTTTAAGCACCATAGAATTAGAGATAGATGAAAAAGGTAGTAGTTATCAAGTTTCATGTGTATCTGAAGATGGCCTAGCATACAATGATGTATTTTTTAGACTGCCAGCAACTATTACTACAACTGGTAGCACAATAACAGAACACATCGATGCTTTAAGAGAACATTTATCAGATTATAGAGAAACACATAACACTACTTACAGTATCAAAGATGAAATTGATTTTGATCTAGATGGTTTATTAAGTTCAGCTCGAGGCGAGGGTTACTATATTGCAGACGAACGATTGGTTACTAATAATGCTAAAAGATCAGAAGCAGTTAATAGAATAATGAATCCAGAATTGTTAAATTTAACACCCGGAGAGTACAGAGATCAGTTAGGAGTTGGATTGTTAAATGTAAGAGACATTGGTGAATTAGATGTTGAAGTAGAAGGAGATCAAATAACATTCAGAGAAGGTGTTACATTAGATACTGTGTTTTTAACAATTTTAAGTATGAATGATGATTTCTTTAACGAACTTACTAGAACACAAAACCCAGACGATACAGAAGGTGAAAAAATTCTTGACAGAGGAAAAACATTTACCAAATGGTACAAGATACAAGCAGGCTGGGAATTTTTAGGATACGATCCATTGCGTAATACTTATGCTAAAAAAGTAACATATCAGCCAACTGTGTATAGACCTTCAGGTGATCATATACAATTTCACCCAGAAGAAAATAGAAATTTAACAGCACAAGAAACCCAGCAAAGATTTGATGGTATGAGAGAAACAATAATGAAATCATATCACTACATATACTCTGGCAGGAACGATCAAATTACAGATTGTAGGATACAATATAATGCAGGACATTCATTATTGTTAGCGCCTGCGGGTGGAGCAGTAGGCGAATTTAGCACAACGCAATCGCAAACACTGGCCAGTAATCTTTCACCAGAAGAGCAACGAGCCGCTGATCAACAAGCCTCTCAGAAAAAAGAAGAAGAACAGAGAAAAGCATTAAACGATATTAAGAAAAATCTAGGAGATGATGATATCACAGCATTAGGGTCATTATTAGGTTTTAGTTCAGCAGATGTTGCTGATATACTTGAAAATAGGTCAGGAACTAACGCACGAATATTAGCAACAGTTTTAGCAGATAGCCAATTTAATCAAGCAATTAATAATGCTCAACAGCAACAAGCAAAATACACAACCAGTGATAGTTACGAGCAAATCGATGGCGGCGATTATTTAAACGAGCCAAGTGGTTATCAATATAGTGAAGATATAATTTCAGGCGCAACTTTAAGAGATAATATGGATAATGCAGTGTCTTTAGCAGGCGCAAGACAGCAAGTTGCAGACCTTCGTCGTTCTTTTGCGAGAGCACAAGAAGACGGTGATAGTTTTGATGTTAATAATCCTAACCCAGACGAAGCAGGAGACAATGTACAAAGCAGTAACTTCCAGGGAATGGTAACCAACCCAACAGAAAGTGCAACATTTGATGGTAGTCCTAAAAACACAATATTTGGATATCTCATGCAAGCACATGGTGCAACTGATTTTCTAGTAACATTAGATTTAGGTATAAAAGGTGATCCATGGTACTTAGGACCAACTAATACAGGTGCAGAAGTTGTTAGATATTTGGCTGGCCCAGTTAAAGAGAAAAAATCTAATCCTAATAATGCTGTGTATGACATTGATGAGAACTATATACTATTTGATTTACAGACTCCAAGGCTGTTTGATTTTAATACTGCTGACGAAGATGAAAATACAGGTTATTGGAAACCACAAGGAACTAGTTATTTTGTGAGTGGGTGTTATAGGCTAGTAAAAGTTGTTAGCAGTTTCAGTAATGGATTATTTAGACAGGAACTGGATTTAAATAAAATGCCTCCTATCAGATTAAGTCAGTTAGAAAGAACACCACCTCAAACACAAGTAGAAGAGTAATATGGGTTACAACGCAAATTTAAATAAACAGAGCAATAAGAATCCTAGGCAAAAAATACAGGAACTTAAAGATCCTACCTACGGAATTTTTATGGGCGAAGTTATATCTACTGTGGATGTTAGCAGAACAGGACGATTACAAGTATTTGTTCCTGCATTATCTCAAGACAGCCAAACCAAAACAGGATACTTTGAAGCAATTTGGAGCTCACCGTTTGCTGGAACAACAGACCCACAAGCAGTTGGTGCAGATTTAGAAAACCCTGAACAAACAAGTCAAACATATGGTATGTGGATGATACCACCAGATATAGGAACACATGTGCTTGTAGCCTTTGGTGATGGTAACATGAAGTTTCCTATTATCATAAGTTGTTTGTTCCATGATAGACATAATCATATGGTACCGGGCATGCCTGGCAGTGCTACATTCCAGGTAGGCAGTGAGTTGCTACCGTCATTAGAAAGAAACAAAAAAACATCGCAACAAACATTTAATGATGTTGTAAGGCCTATTGCACATACATTAGCAGAAGGTATTGTTAAACAAGGTTTGATGTACGATACCGTAAGAGGTGTATCTACTAGTGGTGCAAGAAGAGAATCTCCAAGTGAAGTATTTGGTATATTAACTCCCGGTCCTAGAGATCCACTTAAACCAAATTATAGAACTGGCGGACATCAATTTATAATGGACGACAGTTTACAAAGTAGAAACATTAGATTGAGAACTGCAAAAGGCCATCAAATTTTAATGGATGACAGTGAAAATATCATGTACTTTATTACTAACAACGGTAAAGTTTGGTTAGAATTTGATCAAAAAGGTGCTGTACATCTGTATGCAGAAGCAGGCATACACTTTAGAACAAAAGGCGATTTTAATCTGAGAGCAGATAAAAATATTAACATTGAAGCAGGCCAAGACATACTTATGAAAGCGGCAGGTGATTACACTGATGAATATGCTGGATCATCAGAACTTGGTTCACCGCCTACAGGCATTGGCGGCAATCTTTTATTTGAATCACAACTAGAAACAAGATTTGCATCGTCCGCAAGTATCTTTGCAACATCAGCCTCAGGCGATATACACCTAAATTCTGCAGGTGTAGCAAACATGCAATCCGGAACTGCTATAAACTTAAAAACACCAGGACCAATAAATTTACAGACCGATGATAAACTCAGCGAAAAAGCAGGCGGTGATGTTGTTATAGAAAGTGGCGGAAACATTGTAGAAAAAGCCAGTAAAGTTTTAATGAACAGTGGTGGTGGAAGTGCAAATGATGCATCAGATGCAACAACAATAGGCGGCTTGCTAACAAGAACATTTTTAGATCAACCTGTCGGAGAAATACCGTACGAGAAAGATAGTGATAATGTTTTGCCAACAGGTGGTGTTAGAGATGGCACAGCACCATCAGTTGTAAGTATTGTAACAGAATTTATGACGGCTGAACCATGGGGAGGCCATGCAATGGGCGACCCAAGAACAAGTGGTGCACCAGGATCGCAACCATCAAATCCAGCGGCCGCAAACGGACAACCAGTAGCATCATCAGGAACAGCGGACTCAAACGGTAATCCAATACCAGCATCATTAAATAGTCCATCCGGTTTTCAGCAAGGTGTAAGTTACCAAGGGTTTAATAATCCAATGTATAATCCAGCAGTGCAAGTTCCCAGTAATTGGACTAGGGCACAGAATAAAAATTTAAATAGATCGTTAGTATCTCCAAACATAGCAAAAGCATTAGCAACTTCTATACCAGCAGTTAGAAGTGCTACACTTACACCAGATAAGGCATTATTAATAGGCTCAACCACAAGATTAAATGGTTTAGACGCAGACTTAAAACAGATCGCACTAGGTCCACAAGGAGAACGACTTAGTTCAAGCAATGCTGATGTTGCAGTTCTTAGAGACAAAGTTAAAAAGTTAAATGCTCTCTCAGCAGATACCGATCCTGCTGATATAAAAAAATCTTATGACTTAATGGGTGTTAGTAAAGTAGAAAATGTTGGTATTGTGACTTATATGGATAAACAGTCTGGCATAAGTATAAATGACTTTACAAATGCTGAACATTTAACAGACAGTCAAAACATACAATTAATTAGAGCAGACTTTGCCGCAACATCAACAGAAGTGAGATCTTTAATTAGTCCAGTCAAACCTGACGGCACTGAACTTTTAGTATCCGATAACCAAGTAGCCGCTTTAACCAGCATGGCTATGCACATTGGAGTCCAAGGAACGGATGGCAACACTGGATTAGCAGGTAGTAAAGCATTAGCACTTACAAACGCAGGCGATTTTCAAAAAGTTCCAAAAGCAATGCTTGAATTTTCATACGGCCCAAGTGTTAACGGGTCGACACCTCAACAAAGGCCAGACTTTTATTATCGTAGATTATTCGAAGGAGAGTTATTTCAAACTCCTGATTATATACCTTTACCTGATTATGGTGATAGAAATGTTTCTTGGCAACAACAAGCATTAGATTTAAGAAACATGAGAAATAGTGTTTTAGGTTTCAGTGCAACACCTGCAACACCGTACAACCCAAACAATACTGGATCGACTACAGATTCAGGATCTGCTTAAAGCTCTTTGCTATTTAAAAGTCTTTGTAAATCTGAAATTTTCACATACGCTCTGTATTTCTGATCTTGTTCTTCCGCAACACTTCTTTTAAGCATATCTATTTCTGCTTTTAAAGCATGTATAAGTTTAAGTTGATCACAAAGTTCTAGTCGTAGTTCTTCTTCCAGTGTGTTGTTAAGATTGAGATTTTGGCTCACAATTTTCCTCGAATATACATTTAGTTAATAACTCTGTTGCAGTATTATTTAACAAAATTCCGCTATGTCCAGCCTCAATAAAGAAATTTTCGCTGTTTTTGAATAGAGGCGGTGTAGCACTTTGGCTACTAACACTTACCATGCCGTCATTGGCTTGACTGCCCATACCGGCAACAGGATTGCCACCTCGAGTACAAACAATGTTAGTATGCATACCGTTAAACTTTTTAGATTGCAGTAAATTTAAAACATCAGCACCTGGCCTAGTGTTTTGGAACATTTTCGAGTTTCTAAAAAAATAACCAAAAATTCTAGCAACAGGTGTGCCTTGCCACGGTGTAGCAATAGTAACTAGGTGTTTAACTTGGCTGGGATTAATGGCACTATACCAAGCACCAATTAATCCGCCAAAACTGTGGCCGACCACCGTGATAGGTTCATCACCTAGTTCACGGCGGACCTTTCTAGTCACAGAGTCCACAACATCAAAAGGATCTTCATCCATATCATACATAGGTGCTATGCTGTCATGTTTTGGCAAAATTAATTTATAATAATTAAAATTATCAGGCGAAGCATTAGCACCATGTAGATATAAGATTTTAGACATTCTTGATAAGTTTCTCCATCTCTACAAATTCCTGTGGCTTAACATGTTTATCGTAGCCATAGTGACCTGCAAAGTAAATAGTGTCAAAAAGAACAAACTTTTTGTTAACACTATCATAGATTCCAAACTGTGCATACTTCTGCTTGGTAGCAGACATTGTATGGAACCTCTTAAAGTTAAGTTTTTTGTTAGCAACATCGGCTAACACACAAATACGATCAAACTCATTTTTGATCTTGAACATTTAATTGTTCCTCTTGTTAGTAAAAATAACAGTTGTATTTACTACAACATTGCTTATTATACACACTTTTTACGCCCTGTCAACCACTTTTTCTTTAATTAAAACTATAGTTAATGATTATGATAAATACTTGTATGGCAACAGTATTCAAAGGATTCAATACAGTAGACAATATTAGGGCACCATATACTCTTACAGATATAGAATTGGTGAAAAGAGATCTACTGAATGAATTTTACACCAAGAAAGGCGAGCGAGTAATGAGACCGGATTTTGGTTGTATTGTTCATGACTTGCTAATGAATCCTGAGGATCTAGTTACAGATAATGAAATTAGAGAAGATATAGAAAGAATTATAGAAAAAGAAACAAGAGTTGAATTGCGAGATATTAAGATGCTACGAACTGACCATTCTATTAGAGTAGAAGTAGCATTAAACTTTGTTTACTTAAACGCAGAAGATGCACTGTATCTTGAGTTTACAAGAGAGAATTAAAAATGGCTTTAGTTAATAGACAGAATAATTTATTTGCGGCAGAAGATTGGAAAGTTGCATATAAAGCATTTAGCCAGGTTGATTTCCAGGCGTATGATTTTGACACCATTAAAAATGCTCTAGTCGATTATATCAAAACAAACTTTCCTGAAAACTTTAACGACTACACAGAAAGTTCTGAGTTTATTGCTATCATTGAAATGCTGGCGTTTATATCTCAGTCACTGGCATTCAGAATGGATCTCAACAGCAGAGAAAACTTTTTAGAAACTGCTGAAAGACGCGACTCTGTTTTTAAACTTGCAAGAATGCTTGGCTACAATCCAAGAAGAAATATTTGTGCAAGCGGGCTATTAAAAGTTGATTCTATTAGAACATCAGAAACTGTTACAGACAGTGCTGGTAATAATCTTAACAATGTAAACATTTTCTTTGATGATGCAAATAATCCTGACAGTTACGAGCAATTTTTATTAGTATTAAATTCTGCGATGAGCAGTAGTAATAGATATAGTGCGCCTGTAAAGTCAGGTAAAGTAGCAGATGTGCCAACAGACATTTATGAAATACAAACTCAATTAAATGCTCCTATTAGTTTTCCTTTTAAAATTAGTGTCAACAATAGACAATTAAACTTTGAGGTTGTTAATCCAGATTTTAAAGACGGCGGCGTGTTTGAAGAACAACACCCTAATTCACTTAATAACTTTAATTTAATTTACAGAAACGATGGTAAAGGTATAGGCAGTGATGATACCGGATTCTTCTTGATGTTTAAGCAGGGTACATTAGGTACTAACGATTTTAACTACATTACACCTATTGAAAATAGAATTGAAAATGTTAATATACCAAACATTAACGAAAGTGATGTTTGGTTATCAGAATTAGATTCAAATGGTGTAACTTTAAATAAATGGCAACGAGTACCTAACACTGTTGGACAAACATTAACATATAACGATCTCACACTAGGTGAGAAGAATTTATATTCTATAGAAAATATTGATAATGCAGGTATAAGATTAAAATTCCCAGACGGTACATTTGGTAATATTCCTTACGGTAGATTTAAAATGTATCACAGGGTTAGTTTACCTGAAGCATTTACAATTACTCCTGCAATGGCAAGAAACATACAGATACCTATTCCTTATGAAAATGCAACTGGCGAAAAGCACACATTAACTATTACATGTAGTTTAAAGTACACTGTGAAAAACAGTTTGCCAGCAGAAACATTGGGTGCTATTAAACAGAGAGCACCGCAAGCATTCTATACACAAAACAGAATGGTTTCTGCACAGGATTATAATGTGTTTCCGTTTAGTCAAAGCAGTAATATTACAAAACTAAAAGCAATTAATAGAACTCATGCCGGCCATAGTAGATATATTGATATTAATGATCCGACAGGAACATATCAGAATTTAGAAACATTTGCACAAGATGGTGCATTGTATAGTGAAAGTAAAACAGTTACAAGCCAATTTACAGTAGGTATTAATAATACAGTTTCTGAAGTATTAACAGTAACATTACCTAAAATACTTAAAAATCAGAGATTGAGTAATTTTGTTTATAACCAATACAGAGAAGGCTGGATGGATTTGGATACAAACAAATTCAACATCGAAAGGCATGATATATTATTTAAATCACAACCGGTTGTAACAGGCAAAAGCCAGACAGGTTATTTTACAGAAAAATCTTCTCAACCAGGAACGGAAAATGTCTTGGACAATAATCATTCTGATAATAAAACTGGCAAGTTTATGTTTAAAATGTTCCAAGAAAATAATTTCTTAAGATTTGAGAATCCTAGAGATCCATCCGATTGGACTTGGGCTAGACTTACACGAGTCGATAATAATGGTGAACTCAGCAGTGGATTAAGCACAGGAGTTGCACCTATACAGATAAGTGATAAGATTCAACATAACTGGAAAGTTACAGACTATATTCCTAGTATTAGAAAAGAATTTGCCACTGATAGAAATGAAAGATCATTGATTGGCACTGAGTTAGAAAACAAAAGAACCTTTGCATTAGGGTACGATTCAGAAAAAGACTTTTGGTATGTTATACAAAATACGAATATAGACAAGACCGGCGAATGGTCACCTTTTTATTCTAGAAACACATCCGGCAATGGACTTGATGCAAGTTGGTTAGTGCTATGTGAGTTTGCAGGAACAGTCAACGGAAAAACAACATACAATGTTACTAGTAGAGGTCAGCATTACATAGTTGAAAGTAAAAAAGATCTTAAGTTTTATAATATACAAAACTCAAAAATACTTGATTCTGATAATGCCGCAAATCAGGATTTAATTACATTTACAAAACTAAACTTTAAACCTGGTAGTTCAGAAACATTTACTTGGATAGATTCTAATTCAGATGGTTTAGGCGATTCGTTTAAAGGTGATGTATTTAGAAGTGATTTAAGCGGTGACTTGTATCAGCCAAACGGATATCTAACAAATATTCCTTTGAGAGCAAGAAATACCAAGTGGTATGATGTTACTGTAGATTGGAAAACAAATTTAGGCATATTTAGAAATGGTGATCGACCATCTAATGTATTTGTTAATCCAGCAATAGTAAATTTGCCTACATATTTTAAAACCGATGATAGCGGTGCCAATGCTAGTTATAGTAATATTACACTTTCAAACAACAGCGGTATTATTAACTTTTGGCCAGGACAGGTTACATTTGAATTCAATAACACAACATTTGGATATAACATTTTGGCCGCTAACGGTGAAATAATTTATAGAGATTATAACAGCGATACTGAGCAATTAGAAATTTATCATGCTAATGCCACAACAGGCACATACAGTTATGGTCCTAATAACGATACTGCTAACGCAAATGCAACAGGTAGAGTACTGTTACTTGATTCCAATCCAACTCTCCAAACAGGAAATATTAGGATTAAGAATTGGAATGAAAACGCACATACTTATGTAAGAGATGCAGGCGGATTAAGCAGAGATCAAATGGTTGTTAATTATTCATACGACAAGGATAAACTTGATAATGATATTAAATGGACTGTGGTAGAGCCGGTCAAATACAATGACGGATTTACAGACAATCGTAAAGTTATTGTATCAGCATACGATGTTGATGGCGATCTAGTTCCTGATAGACCATTACAATTTAGAGAGTTTGTTAATAAACATGATTTAGTGTTCTTTGACCACTATACAGATTTTGATGGTTACAAATATAGTAGACCTTTTACTGGTGTTATTGAGGACTTAAGAAACGAAACAAGTATTAGTGTTAATATAGGCACAAGAGAAATTAGTCCTGGTAGTTATGCTAATACTAAGAGCCTAGACAACATAAATTTGGTAATACTTAAAAAGCAAACCTTAGTAAGTGAATTTGAAAATAATGTAGGCGCATTAAACGGATTGTTGTTGTATGCAGTGGATACCAAAAAGATTTTTCAATTAACTAAGCAGAGCACTAATCCTCAGATTGTATCTGCAATAGAAAAAGACGAAGACGAATTTTATGTGAGAAATGGTAGGTCAGCAGGTCAAAATACTGCATCACAAAGCAACGACGAAGTGATTTTTAAATGGAAGCATGTTGCACCTAAAGATGTGAGAATTGATCCTAGCATTAGTAATGTGGTTGAAATGTTAGTGTTAACTAGTACATATTACAGTGATGTATTGAAGTACAAAAAAGTACCTGGCACTGAATGGCCATATCCGCCAACCAGTTCAGAATTAGCAAACGAATTTAAAGGTTTACAAGAATTCAAATCAGCAAGTGATACATTGGTATTTAAGAGTGCCAAATTTAAGAAATTATTTGGTGATGATGCAGACGAAAGCGTACAAGCAAAATTTAGAGTTGTCAAACTAAAAAGTTCTACACTTAGCGACAACGAAATTCGAAGTAGAATTATTAAAGCATTTGACACATACTTTAATGTAGATAATTGGGAGTTTGGTGAAACTTTTTACTTTACAGAACTCAGCAGTTATGTGCATCAAAGATTGGGCAGTAATATAGGTAGTATAGTTATTGTACCTAGAAACACTAGTGGTAAGTTTGGTGATCTTTTCCAAGTAAAAGGTGAACCAGATGAATTGTTTTTAAATACCGCTACTGTGAATGATATAGAAGTTGTAGAAAAAATTAGTCAACAAACTTTAAGTGTAAAAAGGTAAAATTTA
>Ga0181587_10000784_pt1 | contig 26294 bp, 27 predicted proteins | sample 071ome_27_FD_132463 | JGI IMG/M metagenome (GOLD analysis project Ga0181587, IMG submission 132463) | Coastal salt marsh microbial communities from the Groves Creek Marsh, Skidaway Island, Georgia - 071409AT metaG (megahit assembly) | ecosystem: Environmental > Aquatic > Marine > Intertidal... | reverse complement strand
TTTCTATATTCAGTGCAGGCTTTTTTTTGTAAAAATTTTCTGCAATTATAAAAAGTACATTGAGCGCTATATGCTCACGTTGTCTGTTATTCGCAATATGAGTCTGATCTCTGGTTGTTATATGTTCTGGATGTTGTCTATAAAAAGCAATGCTTGATCCCACTAATAAAATTAACCAATTTAAATACAGCCAAATCATAAAGAAAAACAAGATAGCAAAACTGGCATAAATAGCCGTTTTTGAAGAAGACTGAGTAATTACAAAGGCATAAACCCAACCAACAGATTGCCATAAAACACCAGCAGCGATGCCTCCGGTCAAGGCGGGGAGTATACGTACTTTTTGATTAGGCACGAAAATATAAACAAAAGTGAAAGCCAATATAATAAGCAGATAAGGCACTAGTTTTGTAATAAATTCCAGAGCGAAGCCGAAAGACTCTATGCTTGTTAAACTCTGAGTCACAGAACTATTGAGTAAACTTGCGGTGGTTCCAATTGCGGCAAATACCAACACTGGGCCAACCATTAATACACTTAGATAATTACTAAAACGCTCGGCTAATGTTCTAGTCTTATTGATTCTCCACGTATAATTAAAAGCTTCCTCTATTTTAGTCAGTAGTGAAATCACTGAGTAGAATAATAATGCGATGCCAAGTGTGCCTAATAGTCCAACTTGTATGTTATCGACAAACCCAATGATATTAGAGGTTATTGTGCTTGCATCATCACCCAAAGGTAGAAATAGATTTAACAGTAGGGGTTCAATTTGATTATGTACACCAAAAGCTTTCAATACTGAAAAGCTCACAGCTATCAAAGGAACAAAAGATAAGATGGTAGTGAAAACAAGTGACATTGCGCGCAAATTAAGCTGGCCATTAGCAAGATCATTAATAATCAAATAAATATATCGACAGGTACTTAATACCCCTTGTTTCCATCTTGAATATGAATGTATTTCACCACTCCAAATTAATTTATATATTTTGTTTTTCAAATTTTGCATTTATTAATGATCCTCGAGGTTGCTCATGTATGTGCGCAAAATAGATGTATTTGATAAATACTTAGGTTTATTTACTTACACTTCAGCATATTTATCAAAATTATATAACGCAAGAAAAAATATCGAGGTCATTTCATTGTCGATGGTCTTTAGTTTGAAATAATTATGGTGAGAGGATTGCTTTAAGGTGGTGGGCAGTAGTTATATATAATCCTTTTTGGTAATGTGTGCACGTGCTAGCCTTTATGGCAGACGTTTTTTATTGGTTTGATATATGTAGAATAATGATGGGGATTATTAATTGAGACTACGTTATTTTTTTGCGGTTTCCATATGGGCTGTTTTATTTGGTGTCTTATATTTTAATATCAGCCACGATTTTATGGGTTTGGTTATTGGCAAACTTTTCCCAAGCTTTTACATGTTTGATTTCTTATTTAAAAGCACAGAGATTAGATTGATGCTTGATATATTTCTTGGCTCTTTGCTGATGGGGGTTGTTTTTTTTATAGTGTTTGCTTTGCCGTTTTTCAAGAATTTGAGTAAGCATAGCGCATTACCCTTATTATTTTCGTTCCCAGTATTGTTTGCGCTGATATCAGCCAACGAACGTATGTTTGATATTTGGTTGTATAGCAGTACTTATAAGTTTTTTATGATGGTTTTAGTCTTATTAGGTTTTTTTAAATTATTTAATATAATTAATGAGTAGAACTTCTGTTGATATCTTATTTTATTTACTGCATCTAGGTTGATTGCGAATTATACATCCACCTTGCACGCCAATCTCTTTGCAGGTGCAAACATTATCACTACCAATTGATAAGATAGGTTCATCATCGATTTTGTATTCTGATATTCATGTAGTACTTTCTAACGTGACTATAGTTTCTTCCATTGCAATGCCTTTTCTATAGATTCAATCATTAGTTTGCTGATATCTTTCCCAGTTGAATTTTCAATGCCTTCCAAGCCGGGGGAGGAGTTTACCTCCAACAATAAAGGCCCTTTATCTGAGCGAATCATATCTACACCAGCCACTTTTAAACCCATCACTTTAGTCGCTTTGATAGCTAATTTTCTCTCTTCAGGTGTGATTTTAATCGGACTGGCCTTGCCGCCTAAATGTATATTGGCCCTAAATTCGCCTGGTGGTGCTTGGCGTTGAATACTGGCGACAACTTTTTCATTGATTACAAAACATCGAATGTCTTTTCCATTGGCTTCTTTAATGAATTCTTGAACAAGCAAGTTAGCTTTCAAAGACTTAAAAGCATTAATCACACTTTCTGAGGCTTTGCGAGTTTCTGCTAGCACCACCCCTTTACCCTGAGCACCTTCTAGCAGTTTAACAATCAGCGGCGCACCACCAACCATGTCAATCAAGTCCTCAGTTTCAATAGGCGAGTTGGCGAATCCGGTGGTTGGGATCACACAACCATTTTTTTGAAGAAGTTGTAATGAGTAAAGTTTATCTCTCGAGCGCGTGATTGCACTTGATGAGTTCAGAACAAAAGCGCCAATATTTTCAAATTGTCTAACTAAGGCACAACCATAGTACGTCACACTGGGGCGAACACGTGGAATGATTGCATCAAACTCGTTGAGTGATCTTCCGCCTCGAAAGTGAACTTCAGGATGGTCGATATCAAGCTTCATGAAACATTGTTTTATATTGAGAAAAGTCATGTTGTGCCCCAGAGCTTCACCTGATTCTAGCAATCGCTGATTGCTATATAAATCTGGGTCGCTTGCTAATACGCCGATTCTCAATCCCTGTTTTGTTAAAGTCGGTGATTTATAGAGTGGCTTAATCTCATCTATAGTGAGGTTGCCCAGTGTAAAACTGGCAGCTGGGTCGACCAGGATATGATCACTCATGGCTTCTCGACCTAGTAGCATTCTGTATCCCATTGAGTCTCGGTTAGATAGGGTGACTTCTATTTGCCATGTCTTTTTTCCAAGAGTAACTTCAGCACTAATCACATAACGTTTTTCAGAATTTCCACTCGAGCTTCTGATGATGCGTTTGTCAATAACTTCTGCCTCAGAACGAATAATAGTCGACCTATTTTTTTGGAGTGGGTGGATTTCAAAGCTGACCCACTGTGCATTATTTTTTTTGAATTGTTGAATGTTGACTGCATGCAAGGATGAAGTTTGAGCGCCTGAGTCAATTCGTGCTTTGATGGCAGGTATCCCTAGACTGCTCAGAGCACACCATTCTTGATTGCCTATAATCATTTTTTCTTGAAGTAAATTCATGTGCTTAGGTAAGAAGTAAATTCATGTCCTTAGGTAAGTAGTGTGAGTCTTATTTCTAAGTCTTTTACCATAAAGTTTCCTTTTCGTCTTGTCTGAAATAAATATTTCATGGAGTCATTCTACATATTGATAAAGAAATCATTAAAGTGGCTTGTCAGAAACGATATTTTTTCGGCATTTAAACAAACATTTGTGGGTCTATTGTGAACGTTATGGGTTGTTACTTAGTGCCTTGCATGGTGAGATCCGAGAGTGGATAAGCCAGTTATAAAATAGCTTGCGATAATCCAACTGATGCTGTCCGTGTTTTATTCATTAAGGCTGAATGTAGTGCAGAAATGATTCAGTTATTCAGGGAAGCTATTAACATCATCAACATTACGAGCAAAGTAATAGATGTCAGCTTGTTGAAGGATATGCCTGACGGCATAATTGATTTGCGAGTAATACTCACTCGCATGAGTGGTGCCGAGGGCGAGAATCGAACTCGCACTTCCGAAGAAACCGGATTTTGAATCCGGCGCGTCTACCAGTTCCGCCACCCCGGCACATTGAGTCATCATGTCATGACAATTATGAGCGTCTCTTTAAGTGATTGTTCAGTTGCATAGCAAAGATAGTTAGAGACGTATGTCTTAAATTCATAATGTAGCCCATACATATCTAGTCTTTGGATGAAGACTTAATAACAGAAATATATCAATCTACTTCAAAGATGTCGTTAGTCTAACCTAAAGTTTGATAACATCAAACACCATAGTGATATGGCTTAACTATTGAGCACCGCTGGCTATTATTTAATTTTCAATACCATGATTTAATTTTATGAACGATAAGCTGACAACTGATAATTTTGATTATGAATTGCCTAATGAGTTGATTGCCCATCAACCAGTGCCGTCACGGGATCAAAGTCGCTTGCTAGTTATGTCTAGAGTCAGCGATCAGTTGCAAGACGGAGTGTTTACAGAGTTAGTTAATTGGTTGCACCCGGGTGATTTAATGATCTTGAATGACACCAAGGTATTTCCTGCTAGGTTGTTTGCGCGCAAACAAAGTGGTGGAAAAATAGAGATTTTAGCTGAGCGTATAGAATCTAATCAGCATGTTAAAGCGCAGATTAAATCCAATCGCACACCAGCAATTGGGAGTATGTTATTGCTCAATGAGGAAGTGCAAATTGAAGTTATGGCACGTGAGGACGAGTTTTTTATCCTTAATTTTTTGACATCGCGTCCCGCATTGGAGATTTTTCAGGAATATGGTCATGTGCCATTACCTCCATATATAGAGCGCTGCGATGAGGCTGGGGATTTGACGCGCTATCAAACAGTATATGCGCAACATGCTGGTGCCGTCGCAGCTCCAACGGCTGGTTTGCATTTTACTGAGGACTTATTAGATAAATGCCAGGCTATGGGGGTCAATATTGCCAAAGTGACACTGCATGTGGGGGCGGGGACGTTTAAACCGATTAAGGTGAATGACGTGACTGAGCATAAAATGCATTCGGAATATGCTCATGTGTCTGAACAAGTGTGTGAGCAGATACGTCAAACCAAGCAAGCGGGTCATCGCGTTATTGCAATTGGTACAACGTGTGTGCGCGCTTTAGAGAGCGCCGCGGTTACTGGGAAGATTCGACCTTTTATGGGGGATACGGATATATTTATTTACCCGGGTTATTCATTTAAGGTGGTGGATGCATTACTAACAAATTTCCATTTACCTAAGTCAACCTTGCTAATGTTAATTAGTGCGCTGGCTGGGCGTGATCGGGTCATGCAAGCCTACCAACACGCCATTCAACAGCAATATCGTTTTTTTAGTTATGGTGATGCTATGTTTATTAGCGATCAAGTATTGAACTGATAGTGTTTATTTATTCAAAGAATGGTTAACTAAATATTTTTACTATGGGTGTGGCAAATTTTAAAATTGAAGCTGTCAGTGACGGTGCACGCGCCGGCACACTGACTACCCGACGTGGTGACATACAAACCCCGGTGTTTATGCCAGTTGGCACTTATGGCTCAGTGAAAGGAGTAACTGCTGAAGAATTGAGTGCTTGCGGCAGTCAAATAATTCTGGGTAATACCTTCCATTTGATGCTCAGACCAGGTGTCGAGGTAATGGAGACTTTTGGTGGGCTGCATGATTTCATGCATTGGTCAGGCCCAATATTAACTGACTCGGGTGGGTTTCAAGTATTTAGTTTGGCAGCTAATCGTAAAATCACCGAGCAGGGAGCAACTTTCAGGTCGCCGATAAATGGATCTAAAGTTGAGCTAACACCAGAATCATCAATGCGTGTTCAAAATAGTCTTGGCTCAGATATTGTCATGATCTTTGATGAATGCACTCCATATCCTGCCACTCAAAAAGAGGCTGCCGATTCAATGCGTTTATCATTGCGCTGGGCTAAGCGCAGTCGACAAGCCCATGGTGATAGCACAGCGGCATTGTTTGGAATTATTCAAGGTGGCATGTATGAAGAATTGCGCGATGAATCTCTGACAGGTTTAATTGATATTGGATTTGATGGATATGCCATCGGTGGTCTTTCGGTGGGTGAACCGGCGGATGAGAGAATTAAGGTGTTGGATCACTTGCAGTCTAAAATGCCTGAACAGTCTGCTCATTATCTTATGGGAGTGGGTAAGCCTGAGGATTTAGTCGAGGCAGTGGCCCGTGGTGTGGATATGTTTGACTGTGTGATTCCAACCAGAAATGCGCGCAATGGCTACCTGTATACATCTAAGGGTGTGTTACGTCTGCGAAATAAAAAATATGAAAAAGATGAGCGGCCAATTGAAGAGGGATGTCAGTGTTATACGTGTCAGAATTATTCACGTGCTTATCTGAAACATTTGGATAAATGTGGAGAAATGTTGGGAGGTCGGTTGAATACCATTCATAATCTGCATTATTTCCATCAATTAATGGCTCAGATGCGCGCAGCCATTTTAGAAGATCGATTTCCACAATTCAGACAACAATTTTGGGTACAGCGTGAAGCAGACGAATAAAATTCATATCCGGCTAAATATTCGTCATTTTCATAAGGGTTTGTTCTAGAACACTCAGCTAAGTGTGTCATAATACGGCGCATTATTGTTCATAGATTTAAATCTGGAGTAAACACAATGTCACTTATTAGTAATGCCTACGCTGAAGCAGCGCCAGCACCTACCGGCGGTGGTACAGAAATGTTAGTCATGATCGGTATTTTCTTTTTGATTATGTATTTCATGATTATTCGACCTCAGCAAAAACGTCAAAAAGAGCACAAATCATTGATGGATTCTCTTACTAAGGGAGACGAAGTTGTGACCAATGGTGGCATGATGGGAAAAATTAAAGGTGTGGGCGAGGATTATGTTCGTATCGAATTAGCTGAGAATGTTGTGATTAAAGTTCAGAAGCTTGCCATCAACAATATATTACCCAAAGGCACACTTAATCAGGATTAACTTTATCAGGACTGATAAAATTTTGTCCTAATTCGAGATTCGCTCATGTTAAATCATTACCCTTTATGGAAAAATTTACTGCTGTTAGGCATTTTATTGCTTGCGGTTATTTATGCTGTGCCTAACCTCTATCCAGAAGATCCTTCAATTCAAATCTCCCATGATTCGGGTGAACTGCCAGCTGGTTTAGAAATTCAAGTTAAGAGAATTCTTGAAAATAATAAGCATGAATTTAAATCTGTTGAAGAGACAGATTTGAAGCAATTATTGATACGTTTCGAGGATACAGAGGAACAATTAGCAGTTGCAGATGAATTAAAAAGCTCTCTAAGTTCCCAACATGTGGTGGCGCTTAATCTTGCCCCTGCGGTCCCTGAGTTTTTGCAAACACTGAATGCTGGACCGATGAGTCTTGGTTTGGATTTGAGAGGTGGTGTGCACTTTTTAATGCAAGTGGATATGAATGCAGCAATTAATAAAGCCTTAGATCGTTATCAGGGAGATTTTCGAGCCAGCCTAAGAGAACAGAAAGTCCGCTACGCAGGTGTGACACAGGAAAATGGTCAACTCTCCGTACGCTTCAAAGATAGTGCTAATTTTGAGCAAGGCCTTGAAGTATTGAATAAGAATTTCCGTCAGGTATTGGACTTTGAGGACGTCGAAGAAAGTTTTGTCATCCATGCCACTTTAAAACAGGCTGCTCAAACTGAATTACAGAGTTTCGCTATTCAGCAAAATATCACCACTTTGAGGAAACGTGTTAATGAATTAGGGGTGGCAGAGCCTGTTATACAAAGACAAGGTCTCGATAGAATCGTTGTGCAATTGCCAGGGGTGCAAGATACAGCACGTGCAAAAGAGTTATTAGGTGCGACTGCTACACTGGAATTTCGTCTAGTGGATGAGCAAGGTGATGCTTATTTGGCTCAGGACACAGGCCAAGTCCCCTTGGGGGATAAGCTCTACTACGACAAAAGCGGTGTGCCGGTGTTATTAAAGCGTCGAGTGATGCTATCTGGTGATTACATCACGGATGCGGCTTCTGGAATCGATCCTGAAACAGCGGGTGCAACCGTATTTATTACCTTAGATGGCAAAGGTGCCCGTTTATTCAGTGAGGCGACGGGAGAGAATATTAAACGTTTGATGGCAGTAGTGTTTATTGAGAACAAAACTGAATACTACAAAGATGAGCAAGGTCAATTGCAGTCACGTATACGCCGTGTTGAAGAAGTTATTAATATTGCACGTATTCAAGATCAATTAAGTAAACGTTTTCAAATTACAGGACTGGAAACTACACGAGAAGCTCGAAATTTGGCCTTACTATTACGTGCCGGTGCATTGGCTGCGCCCATGAATATCATTGAAGAACGCACTGTGGGGCCAAGTTTAGGTCAACAAAATATCGATCAAGGTAAATTATCCGTCATGTTAGGTATGTTACTGGTAATGGTATTTATGGTGCTTTACTACCGTGTATTTGGCTTGGTAGCCAACGTTGCGCTGGCCGCCAACTTGCTATTAATCATCGCCATTTTATCGATGATCCCTGGTGCTACATTAACTTTGCCTGGTATTGCTGGAATTGTATTAACAGTGGGGATGGCGGTGGATGCTAATGTGTTAATTTTTGAACGCATACGAGAAGAAGTACTCAACGGAAATTCACCTCAAGCCAGCATACACTCAGGGTATGCCAAAGCCTTATCGACAATTGCTGATGCTAATGTCACTACATTAATCGCTTCAATTGTGCTTTTCACTTTTGGAACCGGGCCAATCAAAGGCTTTGCGGTAACTCTTTCAATCGGTATTCTTTGCTCCATGTTAACCGCCATCATGGGTACACGCGCATTGATTAATCTAATTTACGGAAACAAAAAGGCGCCGACTTTGGCGATCTAAGCTTATGCAATTACTCAAACAATCTCTGAACATAGACTTTTTAGGTCGTCGTAAAATTGCCTGGATTATTTCCATTATTCTATTGCTCGCCTCAATCGTCTCTTTATCTATGCGAGGATTGAATTTCGGTATTGATTTTACTGGAGGAACTATCGTTGAGGTGGGTTATAGCCAAAATATAGAGCTTGCTCTTGTGCGAGAGGCATTAGCTACCGCACAATTTGATGATGTCATAGTGCAACATTTTGGAACAGCCAAGGACGTCCTTATTAGATTGCCCGCCAGTGAGAGTGTGAAGGCGTCAGAAATTAGTAATCAAGTACTCAGAGCATTAGAGAATACAGGTGAATTGAGTATGCGCCGGGTGGAATTTGTCGGTCCGCAAGTGGGAGATGAGTTGAGAGATGATGGCGGTCTTGCCGTTCTATATGCGTTGGTGGCTATCTTGATTTACGTCATGTTACGTTTTGAATTTAGATTTTCTCTGGGTGCGGTAGCCGCATTGGTCCATGATGTTTTGCTCACAGTAGGATTTTTCTCCATCACACAAGCGCCTTTTGATTTGACGGTGCTGGCAGCAGTATTAGCAGTGATTGGTTATAGTTTAAACGATACGATTGTGGTGTTTGATCGAATCCGAGAAAATTTCAGGAAAATGCGTAAAGCGACACCTATAGAAGTCATTAATGATTCTATCAACCAAACGTTATCACGAACTATCATGACTTCATTAACAACATTGTTTGTGTTGTTGGCGTTATTTTTTGTCGGGGGCGAGGTGATTCATTCATTCGCACTAGCCTTGTTAGTCGGTGTGCTCATTGGAACATATTCTTCCATCTATATCGCAAGTTCTTTACTGGTGTTGCTGAATGTCACTGCTAAAGATTTATTTGATGAGGATAAAGAAGATGAAAGTGAGGGTGGTGATGATAGTCGTCCAACCGATGCTATACCGTTCGATTAAATCACTTATTTCGGCTTATGATTTTTATGTGCATGGTATGAAGATCCACGCTCAATTTAACGTCTAAAGAATAATATTTCAGGTGTGCAGCCTTTCATTTGCTCGATAGATTAGCGTTGTGAAGACTAGTTTTTATTGGTGCTGTTGAGCGCCGTGATTAATGGTTTATAGATTTTTGTATTGGCTGCAACAATGTTGCCGCTATCCATGAAATTGTGTCCCCCTTTGTCATCGCTGACCAAACCTCCCGCTTCTTGAATTAACAATGCGCCTGCGGCCATATCCCAGCTGTTTAATCCAGATATCCAAAACCCATCGTAGCGTCCTGCAGCAACATAAGCTAAGTCGAGAGCAGCCGAGCCAAGACTTCTTATGTCTGCATTATTTTGTACCACCAAGCGCAATGTGTTCATGTAACTATCCACGCTGTTTGCTTGATCTTTACGACAAGGTAGTCCTGTTGCAATAAGACCTCCTGCTAGATTTTTATGTGAGCTCACACGTATACGACGGTTATTCAAAGTGGCTCCTGCCCCTCGCGCTGCACAGAATAATTCCTCTTTAACTGGATCATAAACTACGCCAATCTTAACTTTACCGTCCTCACGCATGGCAATTGAAACACAATAATGTGGAATACCCCGGATGTAGTTTGCAGTGCCGTCTAATGGGTCAATTATCCACTCGCACTCTTTGCCTTCATGTTGGCCAGATTCTTCTGCTAGGATGGCATGATGAGGATAGGCTTTTCGTATCGTTGAGATGATTTCATACTCTGCTTGATGATCCACCTCGCTAACAAAATCATTAACGGCTTTGGTCTGTATCTTTAGATCTGGGCGTCTGTTAATGTTTCTGATGATGACATGGCCAGCTGCACGAGCAGCACTTATGGCAATATTTAGGACAGGTGTACTCATAAGCTCAATATACTAAGTCGTTATTTAAGTAAGAATGGTCAGGTTGTATCCTGAGGCGCCACAGGGTAACAGAGCTATTCAACAATGTAAGCACATATATTTTATAATTATCTCATGCAAGTAAAAATCGTATTAGTAGAAACCTCACATCCTGGCAATATTGGGGCGGCAGCCCGTGCTATGAAAACTATGTGTCTAACACAATTAAGTTTGGTGAAACCCCAAAAGTTCCCTGATCCTGTGGCCTTTGCACGTGCTTCGGGTGCCGCTGAGTTACTTGAAAATTCCCAGCGCTGCGAAACTCTGCATGAGGCAGTCGCTGATTGTCAGCGCGTGGTTGGAGTGACCGCCAGAGATAGAAAGCTGTCTGCTTCTGTACTTGCGCCAAAGCCATTGATGCAGGAATTAATGACTCAATACCATGGGTTGAAGGTGGCTTTTGTGTTTGGGCGGGAGAGAAATGGTCTTACTAATGAAGAAATCGATTTGTGTCATAGTGTGTGCACGATTCCTGCAAATGACGAATATGCTTCGTTGAATTTAGCTGCTGCGGTACAAATTATTTGTTATGAATGGCATGTAGCGCAACTTGCCATTCAAGATAATGAGCCGTCGAGAAAAGCGCCTGCCATAGCACCGGCTGGTGAAATTGAAGGTTTCTATCAACATTTGTGGAAAGTACTCGAAAAAGTTGATTTTCTTGATCAAGAAAACCCAGTGCCTTTGATGCGCAAGGTGAGACATATGTATGATCGTACCGAGCTTACCCGTGCGGATGTAAATATCCTCCGAGGAATTCTAAAAAGTATCGAAAAAACAATAGGATAGCAAGAAATATGGTGTTTAAAGGATGTCTAACCCCCCTCTTTAGACATACTTGATCATTTTACTCAGGTATTGCACCATCAATTCTAAATAAAGATTTGATAGAGAAGCCCATTGGCAAGCAATCTAGGTCTGATATGAAATTAAATACAAAAGGCAGATACGCAGTCACTGCAATGTTTGATGTCGCTATACATCAGCATCATGGCCCTGTTTCGTTGTGTGATATTTCTCAGCGCCAGGGGATATCTTTATCTTATCTAGAGCAATTGTTTAGTCGAATACGTCGAGCTGGCCTGGTCAAGAGTACACGCGGTCCAGGTGGAGGATATCATTTGGCGAGCGAGGCCAAAGAGATTGCTATCGCTGATATTATTACGGCGGTAGATGAGAGTGTTGATGCTACACGCTGCGGTGGTAATGAGGGGTGTCAAAATCACCAGCGCTGTTTAACCCATGATTTATGGGAGGGATTAAGTACGCAAATTCATGAGTTTTTATCTGGCATCACCCTTGAAGACGCCATCAACAAACAGCATGTATTAGATGTGGCCGCCCGCCAAGACAGTGCGCGCCATGATCAAAGTTCAGGACAAGCCAGTGTTATTGAACAAACAGTTGAATTTCAACAACCTAACTGAAAGGAATGTGTGAGTGAGTCAAAATAAACTACCAATTTATCTGGATTACAGTGCCACAACGCCAGTTGACCCACGCGTGGCTAAGGTCATGATGGATTGTCTAACTTATGACGGAAATTTTGGCAATCCTGCATCACGCAGTCATGTTTTCGGTTGGAACGCGGAAGCAGCCGTTGAAAAAGCCCGTCAACAAGTCGCAAGCTTAGTGAATTGTGACCCAAAAGAAATCGTTTGGACCAGTGGTGCAACTGAGTCTAATAACCTCGCAATTAAAGGTGCAGCTCATTTCTATAGTAAGAAAGGCAAGCACCTCATAACGCTCAAAACAGAACATAAAGCAGTGCTTGATACCTGCCGTCAGTTAGAGCGTGAAGGGTTTGAGGTTACTTATCTAGAGCCTATGGATAATGGTTTAGTCGATCTTGATGTTCTCAAAGCGACTATCCGTGAAGATACTGTGTTGATCTCGATTATGCATGTGAATAATGAGATCGGTGTGATACAAGATATACAAGCCATAGGTGAAATTGCGCGTGAGAATAAAGTGATATTGCATGTTGATGCAGCACAAAGCCCGGGCAAGGAGAAAATTGATTTACAAGCAATGAAAGTTGATTTAATGAGTTTTTCTGCGCATAAAATTTATGGTCCCAAGGGTATCGGCGCTCTGTTTGTGCGACGTAAGCCACGAATTCGAATTGAGTCGCAGATGCATGGTGGTGGTCATGAGCGTGGTATGCGTTCAGGCACGCTGCCTACTCATCAAATCGTTGGCATGGGTGAAGCATTTAGATTAGCTGAAGTCGAAATGGACGGTGATAATGTGCGTATTAAAGCGTTACGTGATCGTTTGCTTGATGGGCTTAAAGACATTGAAGAAGTCTATATTAATGGCGATATACAGCATCGGGTTCCACATAACTTAAATATGAGTTTTAACTTCGTTGAAGGCGAGAGTTTAATCATGGCGCTAAAAGATATTGCAATATCGTCAGGATCAGCCTGCACTAGTGCTTCTTTGGAGCCAAGTTATGTACTGCGTGCTCTTGGGCGTGACGATGAATTGGCACACAGCTCGTTACGATTCAGCATTGGTCGTTTTACCACTGAACAAGATGTTGATCATGCGATAAAAGTCATTCGTACTGCGGTGAGTAAATTGCGTGATTTGTCTCCTCTGTGGGATATGTATAAAGAAGGTATTGATTTAAAATCTATTGAATGGGCAGCACATTAAGCTGCATGGAAAGAAAACGTTAAGGAGTCAAATATGGCATACGGTGACAAGGTGCTTGATCATTATGAAAACCCTCGTAATGTCGGCACGCTAGATAAAGATGATGTGAATGTTGGGACAGGTATGGTAGGTGCGCCAGCATGTGGAGATGTAATGAAATTACAAATTCAAGTTAATGATAATGGTGTGATTGAAGACGCTAAATTTAAAACTTATGGTTGCGGATCTGCGATTGCTTCATCTAGTTTGTTAACGGAATGGGTAAAAGGAAAAACCTTGGACGAGGCCAGTCAGATTAAGAATTCAGAAATTGCTGAAGAGCTTGCTTTACCGCCCGTTAAAATACACTGTTCGGTATTAGCTGAGGACGCGATCCAAGCGGCGATTACTGATTATCAAAGTAAGCAATCAGAAGCAAAGAAAAGCGCATAAACATGTCGGTTTCATTGACAGAAAGTGCCGCGCAAAGAGTCCGTACTTTTCTCGAAAAACGAGGCAAAGGTGTGGGTGTGCGCTTGGGTGTGAAAACCACGGGTTGTTCAGGTATGGCATATACTATCGAATTTGCTGATCAAATCGAGGATAGTGATGAAGTCTTCGAAGATCGTGGTGTCAAGGTGATTGTCAGTCCCAAAAGTCTAGTCTACCTTGACGGCACTGAATTAGACTTTGCAAAAGAAGGGTTAAATGAAGGGTTCAAGTTTAATAACCCTAATGAAAAAGACCGATGCGGCTGTGGTGAGAGCTTCACCGTATAAATTCCTGTCAGCGTAAGCATTAAGCGTTAAACCACGCTAATATTATTTTGGTTATCTACCCGCTGTACGTTGATCATATTTTACTAAACGTTTTGACCTATAAATATGGCATTTGATTTTACCAAAAGCTATTTCGAGTGCTTTCAACTTGAGGCTTGTTTCTCTATAGATCAGTCAGTATTAGCTGATAACTATCAGCAGCTGCAAATTCAGTATCACCCAGATCGATTTGTAAATGCTAGCGATCAAGATAAGCGTTTGGCAATGCAAGTGACCAGTCATGTCAATGAGGCTCATAAAACGCTCAGCGATGATCAAATGCGTGCGCGTTATTTATTGCAGTTGCAGGGCATTGAGTTTGATGAAGATAAAGATACCACGCACGATATGGAGTTCCTGATGCAGCAAATGGAACTGCGTGAGGCAATTGATAGTATTGATCAACAGCCAGATGCTTTAGCTGCGTTAGATGTATTAGCGAATCAAGCGGCAGTGCAAAAAAATCAACTCGTACAGATGTTTGTGTGTGCATTTGAAGCTGAACATTGGGATGATGCCAAACAAGCTGTGCTCAAGTTGCAATTCTTCAAACGATTGCAAAATCAAATTGCTAATAAGCAAGAAGCACTAGAGGATGAATTAATTTAAATCATGGCATTATTACAGATTTCAGAGCCAGGTATGTCTACTGCACCTCATGCGCATCGTTTGGCAGTGGGGATAGATCTAGGTACAACTAATTCATTAGTAGCCTCAGTGCGCAGTGGTGTGGTTGAAACACTGACAGATGAACAAGGCAGGGCAATATTGCCATCAGTTGTTCATTATCGAATTGATCAACCGCCTATCGTCGGATATGAGGCTTTGCCTTATCGACTGAGTGATCCCTTCAATACAATATCTTCAGTTAAGCGTATTCTTGGGCGCCCCATGCAAGATATTAAAGTTCACGAGTGTTCGTACTTATTTGCCCAAAACCATCAATCCGTGCCTAGAATAAATACTTGTTGTGGTGCGCGTAGCGCGGTAGAAATTTCATCGGATATCTTATCCGCGCTTAAGCAGCGTGCTGAGGAAACGCTCGGTGATGAGCTTACGGGTGCTGTGATTACGGTCCCTGCCTATTTTGATGATACGCAAAGACAAGCCACCAAAGATGCAGCTAAAGTTGCGGGTCTGAATGTATTCAGATTACTCAATGAGCCTACTGCTGCTGCCATCGCTTATGGATTGGATGCTGGTGCTGAAGGCATTGTTGCTGTGTATGATTTGGGTGGCGGCACTTTTGATATTTCAATATTAAAATTGCGTAAAGGCGTATTTGAAGTGGATGCAACGGGTGGAGATTCTGCCTTAGGTGGAGACGATTTTGACGTTGCTATCAGCGCATGGATCACTGAGCAGCTACCCGCTGAACAACAGCAAGACCAAGATTTGCAGCGCCAGATTTACATCCAAGCACGCGAGCTGAAAGAACAGCTCACGCATACCGAACAAGTTGAAATTAAAATCCAAAATTATGTATTTGTATTAACACGTGATCAGTTTGAGCAATTGATCGAACCTCTAATTAAGAAAAGTCTGATTGCTTGCCGTAGAGCCTTACGTGATGCGCAGTTTTCTCAACAGGATATCACCCAGGTTGTGATGGTGGGAGGTTCTACACGCGTGCCACGTGTGCGGGCTGCGGTTGAAGAGTTCTTCGAGCGTGTACCGCACACAGATATAGATCCTGATCGAGTGGTCGCGATTGGTGCAGCCCTTCAGGCTGATGTGTTGGCAGGCAATAAACCGGGCGATGAAATGTTATTACTAGATGTACTCCCCTTATCACTGGGTATTGAAACCATGGGTGGCCTAGTTGAAAAAATTATAAGCCGTAATACCACTATACCAGTCGCTAGAGCGCAAGAATTCACTACTTTTAAAGATGGTCAGACAGCAATGCGTATCCACGTTTTACAAGGTGAGCGAGAATTAGTATCAGATTGTCGATCTTTGGCAACTTTTGATCTTACTCAAATACCTCCCTTGGTTGCAGGCGCCGCAAAAATAAGAGTGACTTTCAGTGTAGATGCTGATGGTCTTTTAAATGTATTAGCAGAAGAGGTAAATACTGGAGTGCAAGCAAAAATTGAGGTTAAGCCATCATATGGTTTGTCAGATCATGAGATTGAGAGCATGTTGAAAGCCTCTATGGAGCATGCTAAGGATGATATGTTGATGCGCTCTCTACGTGAAGAACAGGTAGATGCAGATAGGGTGATTGAAGCGCTGGATGCGGCATTAGCAAAAGATGGCCAACAATTATTAAATGCTGAAGAAATGAGCCAGATCGAGCAGGCACGTGCAGATCTGCTTGCAGTGCGAAAAAAATCACAACAACCGGATGAGATTAAGCAAGCTATTAAGCATCTTGAAGGTGTCAGCGAAGAATATGTAGCTCGGCGTATGAATCAAAGTGTGCAGTCTATGATGCAAGGTCGAGCCGTAGAAGAGTTTGGGGAGTGAGCTTCATATTGAAGTTCATCACGTAAAATGGTTACAAAAATTGGAAATTAGATTTATGCCTAAAGTTACTTTTATGCCACATCCGCAAATTTGCCCTGAGGGTATGTCAGTTGAAGCACAGACAGGAACAAGTGTGTGTGATGTGGCATTGAAAAATGGTATTTCAATTGAGCATGCTTGTGAAAAATCCTGTGCTTGTACTACTTGTCATGTATATATTCGCCAAGGCCTGGAGTCGCTCTCAGAAGCTACTGAAAATGAGGAAGACTATCTAGATAAGGCATGGGGGCTTGAGCCAGATTCAAGATTGAGTTGTCAGGCGCTAGTGGGTGAGCATGATTTGGTTGTAGAGATCCCTAAATATACAATCAATTTAGTTTCTGAATCTCATTGATCAATAATAGAGATGCATGTGTGTAAAGTGTTTACTACCATAAGTTACATAAAATCATCTAGGAGTTAATTATGAGTTTGCGTTGGACAGATACACTCGATATAGCAATAGAATTAGATGAGCAACATCCTGATGTGGATCCACAATACATACGCTACACAGACCTTCATGCTTGGATATGTGCTTTAGAGGGATTTGATGATGATCCAGAAAAGTCGAGTGAAAAAATTCTAGAGGCTATCCAAATGGCATGGTTGGATGAACGTGACTGATAGAATTCTATGAAATCTGTTTCGAAAAAATCTCCCATGAAAAATCTTTTGTAAAAACAGATCTATGATCTTGGACGGTAGGAAGTTGGCCAGTTAGTCTATTGGAATGGTTATATATTACTTGCAATGATCCACAATCCACTTGTTAGCATTGTTTATCTCGCTGTTGTTTGTCACTAAGTTTGGTGTGTATGTGACATAGTCGATATTGATAGAAATATGGTGGATTTAATCATTCACCCGTTCACACTCGATGCATATCCGCGTAGAATTCCGATACTCGATTATCCACTTATGTATTGATAGAACAATAAAACGATTGAATTAGCAACTAGGAGATATTAAAAATGGAACGCACGTGCTCAATTATCAAACCTGATGCAGTGGCAAAGAATGTTATTGGTGAGATTTATGCTCGTTTTGAGAAAGTCGGACTGCGCATCGTGGCTGCAAAAATGATGCAGTTATCACAAGTGCAAGCAGAAGGTTTTTATGAAGTACATAAGGATCGCCCTTTTTATGCAGATTTGGTTAAGTTCATGATGTCTGGTCCTGTTATGGTTCAGGTGTTGGAAGGTGAAGATGCTATCAAAAAGAATCGCGATGTTATGGGTGCTACTAATCCTGCTGAAGCAGCGGCTGGAACAATTCGTGCGGACTTTGCTGATAGTATTGATGCAAATGCTGTGCATGGTTCAGATGCGCCTGAAACGGCAGCGGTAGAAATTGCCTTTTTCTTCTCAGAGGACGAGCTTTGTCCGCGAAGCTAGAGGATATAAACTCGAAGATTAATCTGGTCGGTATGAGCCGACCAGAACTAGAAGAATTTTTTATCTCTTTAGGTGATAAAAAATTTCGTGCACAGCAGTTGTTACAATGGATTTATCAGCGCGGTGTGTCCGATTTTACCAATATGACTGATTTCAACAAATCGTTGCGCAGTTTATTGCAAGATAAGGCACAAATCATCGTTCCACAGATTGAGTCGGAACAAATTTCAAAAGACGGAACAATCAAATGGCTATTGCGAGTGGAGGCAGGTGAGGATGAGCCTAGTAATGCCATTGAGACAGTATTTATTCCAGAGGCTAACCGCGGCACCCTTTGCATATCATCACAGGTGGGCTGTGCTTTGGATTGCACATTTTGTGCGACAGCACGGCAAGGATTTAATCGCAACTTAAGCGCAGCAGAAATTATTGGGCAAGTGTGGGTGGCGGATCAGCGTTTGCGAGCGCTTTATGAAGGTCAATCGATGTTGACCAATGTGGTTTACATGGGCATGGGTGAGCCACTGATGAATTATAAACAAGTGCTGCCTACTATTCAGCTGCTGTTGGATGATCGCGCCTATGGTATGGGAAAGCGCAAAGTCACAGTGAGCACATCAGGTGTGGTGCCGAAAATGGATACTTTGTCTGAGACAATTGACGTTAGTTTAGCTATTTCATTGCATGCCCCGAATGATGAAGTTCGAAATGAGTTAGTGCCTTTGAACCGTAAATTTCCAATTAAAGATTTACTGGCGGCTTGTAGACGTTATCTGGACAACAAGAACCGTAAAGAGAGTGTGACCTTTGAATATGTCATGTTGAAAGGCGTGAATGATAGTGATCAGCAAGCACGACAGTTAGTAAAAATTCTCAAGGGGATTCGCGCCAAAGTCAATTTAATCCCATTCAATAGTTTTGAGGGCTCTGGTTATGAGCGATCTACACAGTCGAGAATTGATCGTTTCAGTCAAATTCTTATGGATAGCGGCATTATCGTTATTACTCGTCGACCTCGTGGGGAAGATATAGCTGCTGCCTGTGGTCAGTTGGCAGGCCAAGTGGTTGATAAGGCGCAACGGAGTAATCATTATGTAAAAATGTATGAGCGCTCTTTAATTAGTCGCAAGATAGGTATCAAATGCGCACAGTATCCGGATTCTAATCAAGCTGCCACACTTGCGGATATTATTAATGAGTGAGCAATCAACACAGGTGTTTATAGGTTCAACTTTACGTAAATCACGTGAAGTTCTTGGGCTGGATATTAATCAGGCGGCAGAAGCAGTTCATTTAGATGTTTCTGTAATAGTGGCACTTGAGAGTGATGATTTTGACAGTTTACCATCAAGAGTATTTGTTCAGGGTTATATTCGCAATTATGCAAAGCTATTAGATATTGACGAGCGTCCAATTTTAGATGCCTATAATCAATATCAACCTCAGTTACAGAAACAAAAATCACCTGATCTGGTGAAGGTTAAAGTCACACAACATGCGCTAATCATGGTTATTTTCAACCTAATTAAATGGTTGGTTATTATTATTTTATCATTGTGGATGGGCTATGCCTTGCTCACATGGATGAGTCACAATACTAATGCTCCTGTGCCTTTATCGTCTATCTTTACTCAACAGGATGAAGAGCAAATTACACCTCAATCTGCATCGCTGATCGAACAGTTATTGGATACACAATCCAATTTAGATGATGAAGGTAAGCTTGAGAAAGAGGTGTCAGAGCTGATTATTCAAGAACAAGGTGAGTCCGCTGAAATACTTGCGCAGCCCACTCCAATCACACTTACACAACGAGGACAAAGTGAGGGTGAATTATTAGAGCAGCTGACATCATCTGAGCAACAACCAATCCGAGCTAATGAGAATTTATCGATTGAGTCGGCTGATGCTGAAAAAATAGCCGAAGCAGTAGAAGTTATACAAACAGTCATTGGAGTTGATCAAGGGGATATTGATCGTTTTCAATTAACTTTACATTTTCATCAAGATAGCTGGTTAGAGATATTGGATGAAAAACTTAATCGCTTAGCTTTTGGTCTCTATGAGATGGGTAGTGTTAAATCCATTACAGTTAAGGGTCGTGTTAATGTATTTCTGGGTAATTCTCCATCGGTCGAGGTGCGGGTTGATGGTGTATTACAAGATCAGTCAGATTATGGCTATGGAGCCAATCTCGCTAGATTTGGTGTAAATAAGAGTGGTCTCATGTCGAACAGATTTTAAGTGATGCGGGATAACAATCGGAATCTTAATAGTAATATAAATTATGAGTGACAATATTCAATCAATCCGTGGTATGCACGATTTGGCACCTGATGACACGGTTCCATTGAGACTATTGGAAAATCAATTAATCGCGGTGCTGCGTCAGTATGCTTATCAAGAAGTCCGTACACCGATTGTAGAAAAGCTTGAGCTTTTCAAAAGATCCATTGGCGAAGTAACTGATATTGTTGAGAAGGAAATGTATGCTTTTGAGGATCGTGGAGGTGAGTGGCTAGCACTCAGACCGGAGGGCACGGCCAGCACCTTACGAGCAGGTGTGCAGCATGGTTGGTTGCATAATCAACAGCAGCGTTATTGGTATTTAGGTCCATTTTTTCGGCGTGAGCGACCGCAAAAAGGTCGTTATCGGCAATTTCATCAATTGGGTGTAGAAACGTTTGGAATGGCGGGGCCGGATATTGATATAGAGCTGATACTAATGACACAAAGTATGTGGCAAGCCGTAGGCTTAGATAGTCAAAATCTGGAACTACAGATTAATACGTTAGGCGATAGTGAGGCTAGAAGTAGACATAGAGCAGATTTGATTGCATTCCTTTCAGACCATTCTGAGCAGTTGGACGAAGATGCTAGACGACGTTTGCACAGTAACCCATTACGAATTCTAGATAGTAAAAATCCTGAGGTGCAAGCCCTAGTAAATGAGGCGCCTCTATTATTTGATTATTTGGATACTGAGGCTAAAGAGCATTTCGAAAAACTATGTTTAATGTTGGAGCGATGTGGTGTTGAAGCCAAGATTAATTCAACGTTAGTCCGCGGGTTGGATTATTACAACCGTACGGTATTTGAGTGGGTGACGAATCAGTTGGGTGCCCAAGGGACTATTTGCGCAGGTGGACGATATGATAGTCTGGTGGGTCAAATGGGTGGGAGAAACACTCCTGCTGCCGGCTTTGCTATCGGCATTGAGCGGTTATATAGCCTTGTTGATGACAATTTACGCAAACATACTCCCACTTTGGATGCTTATGTGATTGCCCTTGGTGAGCAAGTCACACGTTATGCATTTCATGTTTGTGAGCAAATTCGCAAGGAATTACCTGAATTTGCTATTCAGATGAATTGTGGAGGTGGTAGTATCAAGTCCCAGATGAAGCGGGCTGATCGCGCCAATGCTAGATTAGCTATTATTATTGGTGATGAAGAACTCAATAATGAATACATCACAGTAAAAAATTTACAAAAAGAGGTACCTCAAATTACCTGTGGGTTAGATCAATTATCGACTCTCTCAAAAGTATAATTTATTCCATGTGCTAGGAGGCAAACATGGCAGAAAATGAAACAGAAGAACAACAAGTAGACGCGCTCAAGAAATGGTGGAAGCAAAATGGTTCCGCGGCGGTCGTCGGGGTCGTGCTGGGTATTGGTTCATTGGTCGGCTGGAAAAGTTGGGGAGCTTATCAAGAGCAGCAATATATGATGGCTTCAGATAGATATGATGTAATGCAACAATCCGTAGTGGCACAAGATATTGATGCCGTTGTATTGCAAGCTGAACAGTTAAAAAAAGAATTTCCCTCAACACCATATGCCGCGCTTGCAGGTTTGATGTTAGCTAAAGTTCATGCCGAAAATGTTGAGCATGAAAAGACTGTAGAGAATCTACAATGGGTAATCGACAATGCCCAACAAGACACTATTCAGTCTGTGGCTAAGTTGCGTTTAATTCGTATTTATATTGCTCAGGAACAACTAGAGCTCGCACAAGCCTTACTCAATCATGATTTTCCATTTGCCTACGCATCATTGAAGGAAGAATTACGTGGTGATTGGCACGTTAGTCGTGGTGAGTATGAAGAGGCGCGCGCAGCTTATGACTCCGCGATTGCTACTGCTGAAGAATCTGATATTAGTTATCTGGAAATGAAGCGCGATAATGCAATGGCAACACAGCAGTCAAATGTGTAAAGGTATCACTCTATTCAAATTTCATTTTATTGAGACTCCTTACATTATGAGCATAATCAACGTATTACCAAGGTGCATCATGCTGGCCCTGTGTGTGGTCATTAGTGCCTGTAGTTATATACCTTTTATTGGTGATGACGAAGAAAAAGTCGAATTGACATTGCGTGAGCCTAAGAAGTTGGAAAATATTGAGGCGTCAGTTGAGCTTAAAAAAGTATGGGATGATTCGTCTGTTCGAGGAGATGGAGAAAAAGTCATAATAAGACCACATGGATATAATCAGAATTTAATCATCGGTAGTGAGAGCGGTGATCTGGCTTCAATTAGTATCCAAGACGGCCAGCTGATCTGGAAACAGTCAATACAAGAGCGTTTGTCAGGAGGTGTTGGTGGCAATAGAGAAATTGCTGTGGTAGGCACTCAGGCGGGTGAATTGAGAGCTTTTGACCTAAAAGATGGCAGTGAGCGTTGGTCTGCGTCACTTGGTTTAGAGGTTATGGCCGTCGCACATACTGAAGATGATATCGTTATTCGAACCAATAATAATCAAATCTTAGCTTTGTATGCCGATAGTGGGCAGAAGCGTTGGACGGTGACAGAAACGATGCCTGCCTTAACCCTTTTTGGTGCGGGTGTACCTGTTGTTATGGATGGAATCATCTATGCGGGTATGGATAACGGTAAGGTGATTGCTATTAATATTGCATCTGGAAACTTGTTATGGGAAGCACGTGTTTCAGTGCCTTCTGGTCGCAGTGAGCTCGACAGAATGGTTGATGTTGATGGACAAATTGTGGTCACTGACAATACTGTCTACGCGGCCAGCTATCATGGGCGTGTAATGGCTATTAACCGTAGTAACGGGCAGCCAATTTGGGTGCGAGATATTGCTTCAGCACAGGGCTTAACTACTGATGAATCGATAGTTTATGTAAGTGATAAAGATGATCATGTGTGGGCATTAGATCGCAATACAGGGGGCACAATCTGGGTGCAAAATCAGCTTGAGTACCGTCAATTATCCGCCCCAATGCTACTCGCTGATTATATTTTAGTGGGTGATTTTGATGGCTATGTGCACGTGTTATCAAAACAAGATGGCAGTATTGTTGGCCGTAAGGAAATAGCTAGCCAGCGTTTGTTTGCTGCAGGTACATCAACTGCATTACAGACTCATATTGTCCAGCGTAATGGTCGTTTGTCTGCCATATCTATTCAATGATTTTTCTCATGTGGGATGTAAAATCCACCCATAAACTCCTCCTTAATTGGTTTCATGTATGGCTCCTGTAATTGCCTTAATTGGCCGGCCAAATGTTGGCAAGTCAACGCTATTTAATTTTCTCACTCAATCAAGAGATGCGTTAGTTGCAAATTATCCTGGCTTAACTCGAGATAGAAAATACGGTTTCAGTCATCGCTACTCTAAAAGCTGTGTCGTTATCGATACTGGCGGTATTGTCAATGATAAAAACGAGATCGATCTTGGCATGCTTTCGCAAACAGATGTTGCGATTGACGAGGCTGATATTGTGTTGTTTATGGTGGATGCTAAGGATGGGTTGGTGCCAGAGGATTTTCGTATTATTGAGATGCTACGTAAACGTAGTATTCCATTTTCGTTGGTAGTGAATAAGATAGACGGATTGGATGCGAATATTATCGCGGGAGAGTTCTATCAAATAGGAGTACCTCAATTGTTTGCTATTGCTGCTCAACAAGGGCGTGGTGTCGAGTCGATGATAGAAGCACTTCTAGCCGATCTGCCGGAACTAGAGCCAATGAGCGATACAGATGAAGATGCTGACGATGAACAACATGAAAAAATCACTCGTATTGCAGTTATCGGTCGCCCCAACGCTGGCAAATCAACGCTGATAAATGCATTACTGAAACAAGATCGATGTGTGACATCTTCAGTGCCGGGAACGACCCGTGACAGTGTACGTATTCCATTTGAATATAACCAAGATCGCTTTACTCTAATTGATACGGCGGGGGTGAGACGTAAAAGTCGGGTACGAGAAAGTGTTGAAAAATTTAGTATCGTGCAAACATTGGAGGCTATTTCATCTGCGCATGTCATTATTTTCATGGTCGATGTGACAGAAGGAATTGCGGATCAAGATAGTACCTTATTAGAAATTGTTTTACGTGAAGGGCGTGCCCTGGTGCTGGCACTTAATAAAACGGATGCGGCTAGTCATGATGATAATCACGCATTGAAATATGCGTTAGATACTCGCTACCAATACTTAGAATATGTCGACAAAATTAAAATATCAGCACAAAAACGTGTTGGTTTAAAAAAACTTATGCAATCGGTGGTCTCTGCTAATCTATCGGCTGCGATCGATTTAAGTACGTCGGAGGCTAACCAACTACTCGGCCATGCGGTGGAAAATAATCCCCCACCTATGGTGCGAGGCCGGCGAATAAAATTGCGTTATGTTCACCAAGGAGGATCACACCCTCCGACCTTTGTTCTCTATGGGACTCAGACCAGTCAATTGCCAAAATCCTATGTGCGCTACTTAGAAAACTTCTTCAGGGAAAAATTACGTTTAGTCGGTACACCGATTCGCTTTTTATTGCGTTCACCTGATAATCCTTATGCTGACAAACGCAATGTGCTTACACCCAGACAACTTCGCAAACGCGAACGCATGATGAGTCACTACAAGAGAAAGTAAGTGCTGAAACCATCCTCAATTAAGCCATTCCATGTGATGGATATCTTGGCACGTAGTAAGCAGATGGAAGCGCAAGGACGCGATATTATTCATATGGAAATTGGTGAACCTGACTTTCCAGCACCACAACCGATTATGGATGCAGGTATTATTGCGCTTCAAAAGCAGCAGACTTTTTATACCTCGGCTCAAGGTTTGCCAGAGTTGCGTGCTGCTATCAGTGAGGATTATGCAGAGCGTTTTAATTGTACCGTGGATGGACAGCAAATTTTTATCACGCCCGGCGCATCAGGGGCAATACAGTTAGTATTTTCTTATGTCCTCCAAGAGCGAAAAACACTCATGATTGAAGACCCGACTTATCCGTGTAACCGTAATGTCGCTGAGTTACTTAATGCTAAAATTGAAGCCGTGGCTGTTGATGAGACTAGTAATTTTCAATTGGATCTAAAGGCGGTTCAAACTCATTGGCATGAGGATGTGGCAGCTGTGCTTATAGCAAGTCCTTCTAACCCAACCGGTAGGGTATCTGATAGACAGGAATTATTGGCTATTGCAGATTTTCTTGCGTGTAAAGGTAGCGTCTTGATTGTTGATGAAATTTATCAAGGGCTAAACTACGATAATGCTCCAAGCTCAGTGGCAGGAATGCGAGATAATATTTTTGTTATCAATAGTTTTTCAAAATATTTTGGCATGACAGGCTGGCGCATTGGATGGTGTGTCACTCCAAAAGCCTACATCAAGAGTTTAGACGCGATTGCACAAAATACCTATTTAGCGAGTTCTACCCCAGCACAGTTTGCCGCATTAGCCGCTTATCACGAGCAAACATTTGATATTGTTGAACAACGTAGAAGTATATTTCAACAGCGACGTGATTTAATTTGTGATGCGTTGAATGATATGTCGATAAAAGTTCCTTGTATTCCACAAGGTGCATTCTATGTTTATGTGAATATAGCTGATGTGAGTCAAGATAGTTTTCAGTTTTGTCAGCAATTGCTGGAAGAGACTGGGGTTGCAGTGACTCCTGGCTGTGACTTCGGTCAATATAGAGCTGAACAATTTATTCGGCTGGCCTACACCAGTCATGAAGATCGCCTGTATGAAGGTATGAAGCGGCTAAAGAATTTTATTGCGTAGCAAATTTTTTTATATTCTTTTTGATTTATATTGCTGACAATATTTTGATGTAAAATTTCCTCATTATATCATTTAAAGAAATACCCAGCTCTTTTTATTGGCCGTCTAAGGAGAATATATTCGTTAATGGTGTGTAGCCTTTAAGTTTTGTAGTGTTCCTATTTACTTGATTATTTCAATTAATAATATATATTAATTATTATAAATAATTAATCAGGATGCTGCTGTTTAATATATTTTTATGTTGGAATTATCCAAAAAAATGACTGACTTATTAGCCG
>Ga0181587_10000782_pt1 | contig 26353 bp, 16 predicted proteins | sample 071ome_27_FD_132463 | JGI IMG/M metagenome (GOLD analysis project Ga0181587, IMG submission 132463) | Coastal salt marsh microbial communities from the Groves Creek Marsh, Skidaway Island, Georgia - 071409AT metaG (megahit assembly) | ecosystem: Environmental > Aquatic > Marine > Intertidal... | reverse complement strand
CTGTGTCATCGCCAGTGGTGTCATCGCCAGTGGTGTCGTTACCGGAATTGCCGTTGCCACCGCCATTACCGTTTCCGGAGTTGCCGTTGCCATTACCGTTGCCGGTAGTGTCGTCGCCTGTGTCGTCACCGGAAGTATCGTCGCCTGAGGTGTCGTCACCGGAATTGCCGTTGCCGCCACCATTACCGTTTCCGGAGTTGCCGTTGCCATTACCGTTGCCGGTAGTGTCGTCGCCTGTGTCGTCGCCGGAAGTATCGTCGCCTGAGGTGTCGTCACCGGAGTTACCGTTGCCATTGCCGTTTCCGGAATTGCCGTTGCCATTGCCGTTTCCGGAATTGCCATTGCCGTTGTCATCGCCAGAGTCATCCCCGGTGTCGTCATCGGAGTTTCCATTTCCGTTGCCATTACCGTTTCCGGAATTACCGTTGCCATTGCCGTTTCCGGAATTGCCATTGCCGGTGTCATCGCCAGAGTCATCCCCGGTGTCGTCATCGGAGTTTCCATTTCCGTTGCCATTACCGTTTCCGGAATTACCGTTGCCATTACCGTTTCCGGAATTGCCATTGCCGGTGTCATCATCGGAGTTTCCGTTGCCATTACCGTTTCCGGAGTTTCCGTTGCCATTACCGTTTCCGGAGTTACCGTTGCCATTGCCGTTTCCGGAATTGCCATCGCCAGTGTCATCCCCGGTGTTGTGATCGGAGTTTCCATTTCCGTTGCCATTACCGTTATTGCCACCTACGCCATTGATAGAGCCGTCGCCGCTGGTTTCATTGGAATTGGTCTCAATATTTTGCGGTTCATTTTCCTGCTCAGGTGCTGATGCTTCGGAAAAATTATTTGCTGCAGGCGTGTCTGCCACCGCGTCGGAAGAAGGTGGGTCCAGATCCAGGTCTACGCCACCATTATTGACATCATCAGTGTCGTCTTCGGTTTCAGATGCGAGCGCTGCATTCTGGGTGTTGCCATTGCCGCCGCCACCATTGCCGCCGCCGTCAGTATCGCCGCCGTCCTGGTCAGATCCATCGTCAGTGTCAGCATCATCATCAGTGCCGTCCTGGTCGGATCCATCGTCGGCGTCATCATCATTGCCATCCTGGTCTTCATCATCTCCATCATCATCGGCGTTGGTATTCAATGGGGGTACGCCCAGTTCATTTGGCTGAACCACCAAACCTACAGGAGGTGACTCGGGGTCATTGATAATTGCAAAGTCATATTCGGCATTAATACCGAGATCGATAGATCCGCCAGCATTGTTGTTTGAGAATGTTGTGCCACCGTCATAAACACCGGTAATGACACCACCCACCGGAGTCAATACGACTTCATAATCTGTGCCGCGAATTCCGATAGTGGCGAAGTTGCTGATACGAGTCTCATAGGCATCGCGATTCTGTGAGCCAATATTACCGGTAATAGTACGAAAGCCGCCCTCGATTAACTGGAGTGTTGAAGCATCGGTTGCAGGGCTTTGCTCATATTCATATTCAAGGATTGCAAACTGGGTCGACTCTTTAAGGGCGATAAGAGCCTGGTCTTCCATCCGCAGTTGGGCACTGGAGTCTGCGCTGGTGACGATAGTATCGCCGACATAAACTGCCGCACGACGGATGAGTTCACGAGTTGCCCCCGATGGTTCAACAGCAATCACCTCGCCTTTGACAACAATGACTCGACCTGCAATCACTTCTTCGGCAGGTTGCTGTGCCATGGCAAATGGTGCAGAAAACGCAAACAATATGGAAATCAGATACGCCCCAAATCGCTGCGTGGTGCTGAATTTATCTGCCCTGCTATATTTTTTCATCGCTCCAGTTCTCGGTCTTATTTTCCAGTTTCCAGTTATCTGGCCCAACTGCTACAACGTAATGGAAATCCTACACCGACTCCTTAATTTTTGTGTGACGAATCTCACAGCGACCCCGGTTATGACCCGATTTTTTGTGACCGGGTTAGCACTCCTGGGAATAATCCCGGAATCAGGGTGAGAATTCTGCAAACCCCCTTGAATTACAGATGATACAGGCGCTGCAAGCCAAATAGACCGGGGTTTTCAGCGGGCGCAATTTTACTCTATGTGTCGTTCAATTTCACACAAAATTTCCTGTGATTTACGTAAGTTTATTCTTACAATCAATTCCCCGTATTTTAACGGGAAAAACTGGTTTACATACCACGTCAGCGCACGATAAGAACCCGGGTTTCAGGCCTCTTCTGCCTGTATCTCTGCAGCGATAGCCTGGACTTCATCAAGCACCCTAAGGAGATTGCTGCTCCATAACATGTCTATTTCTTCTTCTGAGTACCCGCGGCGCACCAGTTCAAGCGTGACATTGAAGGTCTCGGAGGCATCGCGCCAGCCTTCTATGCCACCACCCCCGTCGAAATCAGAGCTGATGCCAACGTGCTCCAGCCCGATCAGCTCCACCATGTAGTCTATATGATCGACCAGATCTCCCACGTCTACCGGGGGAGCCACTGCATTTACCTCAGCTTCCATTCGCGGTGCTGCCAGTTCCATCAATTGCGCCAGATTGTCCTGATAGGCGGCACTCTCGGCTTCGCTGAGTTGCGCTCTTTGCCCAAAACTGAGCATTTCGAATCCGATTGTTGCTGCGAGTTCCTCAAACAGCGCATTTCGCGCCGCTACGTAGCGTTCATTCTTCTCTGCATTAAGATAGCTCTCAAAGGCAACAGTCTGTACAACTCCACCATTGTCCCTGATGGCCAGCAATTGCTCATCGTCGAGATTGCGACTGTGCTCGCTTAGCGCCCGTGCAGATGAGTGTGAGGCAATCAACGGTGCACGGGTCAATTTAAGCATTTCCATGATAGCTGGTTTGGAGGGGTGCGAAACATCGATCATGATGCCAAGTCGGTTCATTTCCGCTACTGCTGCGCGGCCCATGTCACTCAGACCATCGTGCAGCCACTCATCGTCAGCCTCTCCAGTGTTGGAATCAGAGAACTGGCTGTGACCATTATGAGCCAGCGACATATAGCGCCCACCTCTGGCATGGAAGTCCGCGATATTGGACATATCGAGCCCAACCGGATAGGCATTTTCGATCCCGATCATGCCCACGAGCTTGCCTTCAGCCTGGATGCGCCTTACGTCGTCAGACGTGTAAGCCAGTTCTATGCGCTCAGGTGCGATGACCTCAGTTAGCCGGTGAATGGCTTCAAACTTGTCGATAGCGTTGGCATAGGCAGCTGCATAGCCTGCTTCGTCCAGTGGACCTTGCCCGGTATAGACAATAAACCACGCCACATCCAGTCCACCGGCTTCCATCTTGGGTAGCGTGACCTGCGTATCGAGATCCATGGTGTAGTTGGTTTCGGCAGTAAAATTGTCGGTATTGATGTCAGCATGTGTGTCGAGAGTAGTGACCCGGTCATGGATTGCCTGGGCACGGGCTATAAGTTGCGCTTCGGTTTCTGCTTGCGAAGCTGCAGTTTCAGGCACTTCAATGGATTCGGGTGCGGGTGCATTGTCGCCGCAAGCCAATAGCAAGGCTCCCAGAGACAGGCAAAGAAGAGCAGATCGGGCTGAGTAGAATAATTCGGAATTCATAAGTAAAACGGCACTCTCAAATAGATATAGGGATACAGGGTTAAACTAACACTATGCATGTTTGATGCATAGATGAGTTGTTAGCTAAAAAAAAGCTGCTGACATTGAATGTTGCCAAATGGTGCAACGGGCGGACTTATTGCTTTGCATTTATGGCTCGTGCTTTCATAGACTGTTAATACCCTGACAATGCCGGGCCGTGATAAGGATTATCAGGAGCCGGCATTTCAGTGATTTAACTGTATACCCAATCATTTCCGGGGGAAATTATGCGTTTTACTCCATTCCTGAGGACTCTGGCGGTCCTGTTATCTTTTCTGCTGTTTGCGGGCGCCTACGCTGACGGTGGACGAACTCCAGTTCGAGCCAAGAATGGCATGGTAAGTAGTGCCTCGCGTCTGGCATCAGAGGTAGGAGTGGCTACTCTGAAACAGGGCGGCAATGCTGTTGACGCGGCAGTAGCTACGGCTTTTGCACTGGCCGTCACCTGGCCTACTGCCGGCAACATCGGAGGTGGCGGTTTCCTCGTGTATTACGGCGCGGACGGGCACGCAACGACATTTGATTTTCGCGAGAAAGCCCCGCTGGCGTCCACGGAAACCATGTATCTGGGATTGGACGGAGAGGTAGTCAATAATTCCAATCACGATGGCTATCTAGCCGTTGGTGTACCCGGCACCGTAGCTGGCTTGTACAAGGCGCATCAAAAGTTGGGTAATTTGCCCTGGGAAACACTGGTGGCACCTGCGGTGGCCCTGGCAAGAGATGGCATCTCGATTACCTATGCACTGCAAACGAGTTTCTCGCGGATGCGCGGTCGATTTTCCCCTTATCCCGCGTCAATGACCAAATTCTATCGTGACGATGGTACTGACTATGCTATGGGAGATTTATGGCTGCAGCCTGATCTGGCTCACACGCTCGAATTAATTCAACAGCATGGTCATGATGGATTTTATCGAGGTGAAAATGCCCAGCGCCTTGCAGAGTTCATGGCGGCCAATGGTGGAATCATCACTGAAGAAGATCTGGCGCTTTACCAGGCCGTAGAACGGGAACCCATTCGTGGGACATACAGAGGGCATGAAATAATCAGCATGCCGCCGCCCAGCTCCGGGGGTGTGACCCTGGTGCAAATGTTGAACATCCTTGAGGGCTTCGATTTGGCCAGCATGGGGCATAATTCAGCGGATTACCTGCATGTCCTGACTGAATCCATGCGCAGAGCCTATGCCAATCGCGCTGAACACCTGGGTGATCCTGATTTCAACGAAGCAATGCCTCTGGAGCGCATGACCAGTAAAGATTATGCAGCACAGCTACGCGCCAGCATTGACATGGACCAGACCTCTGTCAGTGAAGAAAACGGTTATGCAAATATTTATGAAAGCGAAGACACCACACACTTTTCCGTTGTCGATAGTGAAGGCAATATGGTGAGCCTGACTTACACGCTGGAATATAGTTATGGGTCCGGGATTGTCGTTGATGGTGGTGGATATCTGCTGAATAATGAGATGGGAGATTTCAATGCCGTGCCAGGTGTCACAACAAGAACTGGTCAGATCGGAACTGAACCGAATCTCATCGAATCTCAAAAGCGTATGTTGTCTTCAATGACACCTTCCATAGTGGGATTTCAAGGACGTCCGTTGTTTGCAGCAGGTAGCCCTGGCGGCAGAACCATTATCAATACTACTCTGCAAGTCATACTCAATGTGATTGATCATGGCTTTAATATCGCCGAATCGGTTGAGGCAGGCCGTATTCACCATCAATGGTTGCCGGATGTAACGGAGTTCGAGCGTATATCTTTTAGCCTGGATACCATCAGGTTATATGAGATGAAGGGGCATACGGCCGATGTAGGCGGCCAGCAAGGTTCCGCGATGGTTGTTTACCACGATCGTGAGAACGGGCTATTCGCAGGCGCTTCCGATTCACGCCAGGGAGACTCGGCAGCTGTTGGCTATTGAGTGGGTTGCTATTCTCCGGGTCTGTATGTCCTCTCGAGATTGGCCTCGATATCCTCGCGATAAAACAGCACGTCACGAAATTCGCCGTCGGCATACATCTGGGCCTGATCATCAAAATGGGGTGAGTCTGGGTCGCTATTCAGTCCGCCCACGGTAATCGCCTGAGCCCGGACGCGTTCACCAAACTCTACTGCTGCAACAAAACTGTTACCACTGGTGCCATACATGCGGCGCGTTCCCGGATAGGTGCGTGCGCCAAAGGAGGCGAGTGATCCCCATCGTCCCGAGGCAAATGGCACGGCGATACTCGGCGCATTGTCATCAAAATCCTGCACCAGGTCACCGTTCAATCGTTGGTAACGGTTCACTTCACCCCACGGCACTTGCCAGCTACCAAAGTCAGCCTGGAGTTGCTCGGCGGCTCGACGAATTGCTGTGAGTTTTTGTGCTGCGGAAGTATTCTCGGTCATGTATTGGTAAATGTTTATATTGGCGGCAGCGGCATCAGTGCGGGCGATGTCCATGAGGTGCTCCGCATAATAGCCGGCCAGTGTTGTCTCAGTGGAGTCAAGAGCCCAGCGGTAGTCCCATTCGCGCAAGTGGTCGATATATTCCAGTGTTGTGGATTGTATTGATACCGGCAGGTCAGCCTGGGAATCCACCGCTGTGGTGAGTAGCAATGAGGGCACAAGATCTTCAAAGGCTGTCAGCAAAGGATCATAAGCAGCCTCCAGCAATGATTCTACGGTAAAGTCAGTGCGATCTTCGAGTACTCTGACTGCGTGAATACCGCGATAGTTTTCCGGATTGTTTGCCATATACACCGGGTAATCTTCCGGCCGCGGGCTATACTCACCAGCTGCTGAAAATGGCGTGTTGTTGGTATTTTGTATCCAGCCATTAGGCGGATTGAACAAGCCGATGATTTCTTCCAACGGGTGCAGGCCCTGCCACTCAGTGCCCGGATTGCTGCCATCCAGCGGGGCATTCCAGTCGAACTGTGTGTCTCTGATCGGCACGAAATTGCCGTGATAGTAAGCAATATTGCCATCGCTGTCGGCATAGACTGTGTTATTGGATGAATTAGTCAATAACCCCATGGTGTTATTGAATTCTTCGTAATTCCGCGCTTTGGTGCGCATATAGGATTGCGTTAGCGCACGAATAGGTTCCTGCATCAGTTTGATGGCCACCCATTTGCCATCTTCTTCTCGAATAATTGGTCCGTGGTGACTGTGGTATACCGTAAAGTTCTCCTCGGCCATGCCATCGGCAGTGGCATAGGGCAGGGTTAATTCGCTTTGCTCGAGCTGGCGTTCTTCGTCTCCATACTGATAGTAGTATCCATCATCCCGCTCAATAATCGTTTCCAGATATTCATCAATGGCATCAGCGCGTGAAGAAGTGTGCATCCAGCCAGTATTTTCATTGAAGCCCTGATAGATGAAGAATTGGCCCCAGGTGACAGCGCCATAGGCATTGAGTCCTTCCTCGCTCACCATATGCAGTTCGGAGCGAAAGAAAAAAGACGTATGGGGATTAATCAGCAAAAGCGCATTGCCGCTTGCACTGTTGCCTGGTGCGATTGCGAACCCATTGGAGCCTCTTGGTTCACCATCAAACGGCGGCTCGTTCTGGGCAACGAGACTGGGTGAACCATAAAATTCCTGCAGGCGGTTGAGATTAACGCGCTCTATATCACCGCCTATGCTGCCTTCGGTAAAAGTCAGTGCCATCCAGGGCTCGAAGTGATCGATAACTCGCGGGGTAACTTCCGGATGTGTGTACAGGTAGTAATTCAGTCCGTCGGCAAATGCGGTCATGAGATCCTGCAACCATGCCGGGCTTTCCGCATAAAGGGACTGCATTTCTTGCGGGTCGATGAAAAGCTTCATGCGCAGATCCCGCATGAGCTCACCGGCGCCTTCGGCTTCGGCGAGTCTTCCCATGGCATTGATGTAATTGGTTTCCACCCGATTGAAATCGTCTTCTGCCTGGGCGTATAGGGCCCCAAACACGGCGTCCGCATCGGAGATGCCATAGATATGGGGGATGCCAAATTCATCCCGTAGTATCGTGACGCTTGCCGCATGGGCTTCCCAGCGCGCCAGCTCGTCAGGGTCGATATTGCGTTGGCCGGCTGTGCTGGCAGATTCCAGGTCAGTGTTGGTAGTTACCCCGGTGTCTGATGAATCTGGAGAACAGGCAGCCAGAAACAGCAATAGCGTTAACAATGGAGCCTTTACAAGCAGTGACCTGGTGATGCACATGGGAGAATCCTTTAGTCTGTTATGGGTTTACCTGCAGGCCGTTCACCCAGGTCTGTAGTACTTTGGTTTGCCAGATCTCAGACTCAGGTATTTCAAACAAGTCTCTGTCAATGATAATGAAATCAGCTTTTTTGCCAGGTTCCAATGTGCCTAACAATTCTTCTTGGTGCCCGGCATAGGCAGCATCAATTGTGAAGCTGGCAAAAGCTTCAGCGCGAGTCATGCGCTCTTCAGGGAACCAGCCACCTGATGGCTCATTATTATGGTCCTGTCTGGTTATAGACGCATGTAAGCCGAAGAACGGATTGGGTGATTCCACCGGAAAATCCGAGCCATTGGCGATTATCGCGCCTGCATCCAGTAGTTTGCGCCAGGCATAGGCACCCTGGATTCTTATCTCGCCCAGTCGATCCTGTGCCATGTTTTTATCACTGGTGGCATGGGTAGCCTGCATGCTGGGAATAACACCAAGCTCTGCGAAGCGCAGAATATCTTCATAGCGCAGTACTTGTGCGTGCTCGATGCGATGACGCAGACCCCGGCTATTGGTCTCATTGATCAGTTGTTCATAGTTGTCCATGACAATCATATTGGCATTGTCGCCAATGGCGTGTGTATTGGCCTGGAAGCCCGCGTTCATCGCTGCGCGCATATAGTACTGAAGGCGCTCTGGAGAATTGAGCAACAGGCCGCGATGGCCTGGCATATCAGAATAATCCTCGATAAGCGCTGCACCCCGACTTCCGAGAGCGCCGTCGGAGTAAACCTTCACGCTGCGCATGACAAACGTGTCGTCATCAGTGCGCACAGGGCCTTCCGCAAGTCGTTGCCCGTAGTTGCTATCGGTCGCTGACAACATGGCATATACGCGAATCGGGAGGGGCCCCTGCTCGGCTAATTCCAGATAAGCTTGCAAGCCCTGGCTGCCCACACCAGCATCATGCGCACTGGTCAGGCCATAGCCGGCAAGGGAATTCATGGATAATTCCAGTGCCAGTTTCTGTTCTTCCAGTGACATGTCAGGAATGTGAGTACCTATCAGGCTCATGGCGTTGTCCACGAATACACCGGTTGGATTACCGTTCTCATCGCGAATAATTTGACCGCCATCAGGATCTTCTGTGGTCGCATCCACTCCTGCCAGTTCCATCGCCGCCGAGTTTGCCCAACCGGCGTGACCATCTACCCGGGTTAACCACACAGGTTTGTCGATTTCTGTGGCGTCGAGTGTAGAGGCTGAGGGAAATTCATTGGAGTCCCACAACACTTGATTCCAGCCTCGTCCTCGAATCCATTCAAGGCCAGCATTATCCTCGGCAAAGTCGAGAACCCGTTGCACCGCTTCGGCTTCGGTTGCAGTACCGACCAGATTTACGTTTAGCAGGCTGACGCCATAACTCATAACGTGACCATGTGCATCGATGAGGCCACTGATTAGTGTCTGGCCATTCCCGTCTATCAGGTGGTCAACGGAATCCGGTAATTCTTCATTCTCAGTGAAAGTGCGGTCGACCTTGTCGTCAGTGAACTGCAGTGCCACGAACTGGTGCAGTTTGCGCTGGCTGTCCAGTGTATAGCCATTGACGTTATGGATAAGATTCGTATCGGCTATGGCCAGGTTGCAGGTCATTAGCAGAAAACTAGCCAGTAAGGCTGATTGAGAGCGCATTGATGATTCCCCCGATTTATTCATAAACAAACGTAGCAGAAAAGATGCCAGTTTTTCAGTAATCAGTCGGGGAATATAGCATGGCTGTCGGGGAGAATTTTACGGGCATAAAAAAACCCAGCCATATCCATGGCCGGGTTTTCCGAACAAACACGCTAGCTTAATTATTCGCCAGAGTCAGCTTCCACATAGCGGAAGAACCCGAAGAACATTTCTTGCCACGTTTGTTCCCCCCAAGAAAGGGTTTGAGAAGCATCCGGGTTAAACGGATTGTTCTCAGTATTGTCGAAGGTGCCGCGGAAAACCATTTCCGAACCAGCTGGCAGGAACATGGGCTCTACGAAATCGTAGGTCTTCTGCCAGTTAAACTGGTAGTTAGGCACATTCAGGATTTCTTCTTCACGACCGTTTGGATAACGGATCTTGAAGTTTGCGTCGTAACCACGATAGTGCATGTGAGGTCCTACCATTGTCAGGTAGGAGTCCTTACGAAACTTCGCTGTTGCTACCATCTCTTCTTCCGAGAAAGGCGCAATGTCGATATCCAGATCCGATGCTGATCCACCCAGAATTACCGTCTCTGGCTCTTCATCCCACAGATACAACCCAATCTCGGAAGCATCTGTCGTTTCCTTACCGGAAGTGGTGTAGTGCAGTTGCAGCATCAAGCCACCGCCTTTTTGCAGCGGATAGCCAGCACCTTCCGGGTACAGGTTGAGTTCGTTACCTGGGGCATAGGCACCAAGTCCAATCCCCTGGTTGAGGATTTCGAACTGGTTCATGCCATTGGCGCCATAAGAGAAGGCGATGATGTGGTGCAATACGGTTGGGTCGCCAGCTTCAAACTCGATGGCTTTTACCCAAACGTCTTCTTCCAGTTCCAGAGGAAGCTGGATATTGCGATAGTCCTGCACACCAGTGGCTGGAATTTGCTGAGGTGGAATCTTGATGACCATGTCAGGTTCACCGTTGATCCACTTAACAGGCTGAGCTACGAATGCAGCCAGTGGGTCTTCACCGTCGGCGTTTGGCGCGCCAGCGTCAATCCACTGAACGAGCTTCTGTGTTTCTTCGATGGTGATGTGATTGACGTCGTGAAACTTGTTGACGTATTCACGGGCAATCTGGCCGGGAGGCATACGCTTGGTGATCAGTGTTTCGCGGATCATTGGCGACCAGCCCTGAACCATCTGGTGATTGCTCATGGCAAATGGCGCAATGCCGCCTTCCTGATGGCAGGAAACGCAGCGCTGTTCAAGAATAGGCGCTATATCAGCAGCGTAAGACAAGGTCTCAAAGCTGGTGAATTCGATTGCGTCACCGCTGCTTGCCAAAACATTGGTCGGCAGAGCTGAGCCAGCAGTAATAGCAGTCAAAGCGTCAGCCACATAGGCAGCATCGCCACGCTCGGAACGGCTGCCTTCAGCCAGTCGGCTGTTCAGCGCACCCCGATAAACCACTTCACGGGAAGCAGGATTGATTATCACGGCTTCACCGGCACGGCTTAAACCGAGTTCAGTGGCAACCAGTTGTGTGTCATCCATCAGAATACGGAAAGCAATATCGCGATCTTCCTTTTCTTCAAGCATGACGGTCTTGTCAGCCAGGTCAGTTGCATTGATCACGAAGAACCCGATTTTTTGCCCGGCAAAGTCTTCTGCGATGTCTTCAAGATCAGACACGGCGCGACGTGCATCGCGGCTGTCCATATCGTAGGCAACCAGCACGATGGCGTCTTTGTCAGTATGACGACTAAGTTGGAAAAATCGGCCGTCAGCGTCTACCAGTGAAAAATCACTGACACGCTCGGCAGCATTGACGCCCAGGCTCATACCCATGGAAATCAGTGCAGCCAGAATTAATTTGAACTTCATTGAGACTTTGTGCATAACGCGCTCCTCAATATCACTACCAATGAAAAAATTAGCTAAATAACTGAATGTGCATAGTAGTGAGGGTTTAACAACATTGCTTCCCAAAAATTGAAATATCTATGAATTTCAGTTTTCAACAAGCATTTTTCGCCTTTATTTCGACCATTGGGCCAGAATCAGCGTCAATCGGGCTTTTCAGGATTCAACTTTAGACGAAATCTTGGCTAAATGGTTAACAACTAAAACCCATTTATTATGCAAATTAGTGGCTCATAGATTGAGTCGGGTTAAAATTCGCGGCGCTCGCTGACAGGGACGAAACAGAAATTGCCTGGTCGATTATTACAACCCCACGAATATCACAATAGCTGGCTGATCATGCTTGCGCTGTTGTGGTGCGTGTTCTGCTCGGCTTCGCTGTCAGCCCAGGAATCCCGATACCGCATTGCGCTGTGCCAGTATGGCTGCCCGGAAGGTGCAGCGCCAGAGAATCACCTGATCGTACGCCCTGTTTATGTGTTGTCTTACAACACTACGTATAAATCGGCAGATTGGGTGGCATACAGTGTTTCTGCGGGCTCAATCGGGATCGCGTCCAGCCTGTCGCGCGCTGCGCTGGAAGACAGTTATGTTATCGAGACGCTCACACGAGCTGATTTTGACGCGCTCGAAGGTACTCGCCTGGCCCGCTCAACCTATGTGCCCCTGGTGAACTTCGCGGGTACTCCGTATTGGCAAGACATCAATTACCTGACGAACGCAGTTGCCCGCAGCACTAATCTCAATCAAGGCGCCTGGTATGGACTGGAATGGGCTGTGAGAAATCTGGTAAGCCGGGAAGGCGTGATCAATGTGCTTGCAGGGCCAATCTACGATGGGCAGGCCGAACCCAGACACATCGCGACTGCAACCGCACATCGCATACCGGATGCATTCTTCAAGATTGTGTTCGATAGTCAGGGCAGGGGCACCGCTTTTATTTTGCCCCAGGAAGCCCCCGTGCATTTGCACCACTGTGAGCTACGCACAAGTGTCGAAGAGATCAAGCGCCAGACTGGCCTGAGATTTTTTCCAGACAATCCAACTCTAACGCTGGAGCCGCTGGATACCAGTCTCGGCTGTTTTTAGTTGCTGCTTCACTACAATTCCATCAGGAAGTAATCGTCGCCAACCAGCTCGCGAATTGAACGATCCAGTGCTGCGCTCACTGCTGCTTCCAGACCATCGCTGACGGGTGCGATGCCTCTGCCAAACAGAGTTGTTTGCCAAATGGTGCGGCTGCTATTGCGCAATTGTACGGCTGTACGCAAGGTAATCTGGATGGATTGCACTCCGCCGCGATCGACCACCTGGGTCTGGGCACTTAACAGGTTGCCTTCAAGGCGCAAACCATCAGTGGTGTCTGTCAACTTGGCGTTACCGTGCTGAAACCCTTGCAACATTGCGTCCTGGATCAGATCCGCCAGTGGCGCTTCTGCCAGATACCCGCCCACATCACCGGCACCGATGTCGGCATTGGTAATCAATCGCTTGTCATCCACATCGCGACCATCAGTAAACGGACCAATGTGGATCGCTTCGCGCATAGTGCTCAGGTCAGTGTTATGTGTGCCCTGATATTGAAAATCGATCATGAGCTCTTCGGCTGCGAAGGTCAGGGTGCTAAAAAAGCCAATTAGGCTAAATGAGAGGGCTGCCACTTTTTTGGAATACATATGTGCTTCTCTTCTACAGGTTAGTTCAGATTTGAAACAGGCCAGGGCGTACCCTCGCGTACCTCGCCTAATGGCACCATGCCACTGAGAACAAATTTTTGTACGCGTTTGCCTTCATAGGTTTCGGTTGTGTAAATATTACCGGCTGAGTCGGTGGCAATGCTATGCGTACCGAAAAATTGCCCTGGCTGCCTGCCGCCTTCTCCGAATGTGTAAAGCACTTCAAGAGAATCACGGTCGATAACATGGACCTTCATATTGGAGCCATCAGCCAGGTAAATATATTGCTGACCCGCATCACGGGAAAAGTCGATGTCCCAGGCTGAACCAGATAATGTGGCTGGTGCGATTAATCCTTCCTTAACAAAAGTGCCATCGGTGCGAAAAACCTGAATGCGGTCGGCACCTCTGTCACACACGTAGATCAATCCGTCATTTGACGGTTCTGCACAATGCACGGGTGGACGGAATTGTTGAGGCAGGGGTTCACCTGGTGTGTAAGTATTGTCAGCATCATCGTCAGGCGCATTCCCGTAGGCGCCCCAATAGCGCTTGAAAGCGCCGCTGGCGAGGTCTAATACTGCGACGCGTCGATTCCCGTATCCATCGGCGACATAAACTTCGTTTGCGGTGGCATCAATGGCGATTTCAGCAACACGGGAAAAATGCGTGGTGCTGTTGCTGTCTGCCGGATTGCCGGGTTCGCCAACAGTGCGGATGTATTCCCCGTTCCGTGTGAACACCAGCATGTGAGAGTCGCCGCTGCCATTGCCGCCAATCCAGATATCGCCGTTGGGCGCTACATCGATGCCATGGTTCGACGCGGGCCACTCGTATTCGCCATCAGGTGATGGTCCGCCCCAGGCATTCACAAGGTTACCAGCCGGGTCGAATTCCAGTATTGGGGGTGCCGCGGTGCAACATTCCGCGCGGCCCAAATCAAGACCAAGTTCCTGGGACATGAACATATCGTCGGAATCCCGATGCACAATAAAAACGTGATCACGCTCGTCAATATCGATGCCAATAGTTCTACCCAGCAACCATTTATTGGGCAGAGGCTGTGGCCAGAAAGGGTCGACCGTAAACTGTGGGACCATCTGCGAACTGGTGGCCGCTACGCTTTCCAGTTGCAGGCGTTGTTGGGCGATGCCCAGTACCATCAGCAGGGCCAGGGAAATACACAGAATTGCTCGCGAAGACAGGGAGTGCAGGCGATTGGGATTGTTCATGGCTTCACCCTTTCATGTTGTCTTGGTTGAAGGTAACGCGAGTATATGATGCGACCCAAATGATTGAAACCGCATAAAGCCGGGCAAAAAAATGTCGTGTCAGTTGCCTGGCACGACATCTTTAATTTTCAGCTGCAGAACTACAGTTCTTCAGTTGGCCATGTGGGAGCGCGGTCGCGAACAGTAACCGGGCGAATGCCCTGGAACAGGAACTTTTGTACGCGCTTGCCTTCATAGGTTTCAGTCGTATAGATATTGCCCTGGGAATCCGTCGCTATGCTGTGAGGCGCATAGAACAAACCGGGCTGACGTCCACCGTCACCGAAGGTGTAAAGTACTTCCAGAGACTCACGATCAATAATGTAAATCTTGAAGTTCTGGCCATCGGCGAGGTACATGAATTCCTGATCTTCATCCGGAGAGAATGCGATGTCCCAGGTAGATCCCTGAGCCAGTGTCGCGGGTGAAATCACGACTTCTTCCACATAGGTGCCATCGGTACGGAACACCTGGATGCGGTCAGCACCCCGGTCACATACATATACCAGACCATCATTGGAAGGCTCGGCGCAATGTACTGGCCCGCGGAATTGTTGTGGTCCTGGTACGCCGGGTGTGTAAGTCACATCTGCGTCATCATCCGGACGGTTGCCATAGGCACCCCAGTAGCGCAGGAATGCACCAGTAGCTGTATCGACAACTGCAACGCGGCGATTTCGATAGCCATCCGCCAGGTACGCTTCTCCAGCGTTGGCATCTATCGCGATTTCCGCCACCATGGAAAAGTGTTCGGTGGAGTTACTGTCGCGGCCATTGCCTGGTACACCAATAGTGCGAATGTATTCACCGTCGCGGCTAAAGACCAGCACGTGTGAGTCACCACCCCCATTACCGCCAATCCAGACATCGCCGTTCGGGGCAACTTCTATACCGTGGTTGGAAGCAGGCCAAATGTATGGCGCGCCTTCCTGTGCGCCACCCCAGGCATTTACAAGATCTCCTTCTGCGTTGAATTCGAGAATTGGCGGTGCTGGTGTGCAACATTCACTGACACCTGCGTACAGGCCAAGTTCAGTGCGAACTGCAAACATGGATTCCTGGTCACGATGGACAACAAAGATATGATCCCGGTCGTCAACATCAACACCAATAGTACGACCCTGAACCCAGTGATTGGGTAGCGGCTTGGGCCAGTAGGGGTCTACCTGGAAATGGGGCGCCATGATGTCATTGCTAGCGGCCACAGCTGACTCTTCGAGCTGGGACTGAGCGACTCCCAAAACCAGCAAAGCCAGGGCGAGAGAGGTGCCAACCAGAAACTTTGTTTTTGTCATTGTTATTCTCCTTGTGTCTGCTCCAGATTGCCTTGGAGCGGGCGTAAATACTGGTAAAGCGAGGGTCGAGTATACTGGCAATGAGGTAGACAGTATACTCACGCACTATTTTCGCAGGCCGTCCATTGTAAGATTTTGTAACAGCCAAATGCTGTGGCGAAAACACCATGAAGGGTCTGTTAGAATCCGCCGCTTGCCATAATTGACCATTAGCAAAAGCAGAATAATAAATACTCATGAACCCACTTGGTACCCAGATTGTGAAACGCTCCCTGATTGGACTGATGGCGCTAGCATTGCTTACGCTAAGCTCACTGACTTCAGCGCATAATATTCCTTCACGTGTCACTGTATATGCGTTCGTCAAACCTGAAGGCAATCAGTTGACTGCACTCTTGCGCGTGCCCATGGAGGCGTTTGGAGAGATCAGTTTTCCAATTCGAGGTCCAGGGTATCTGGAATTCTCCAATGCCGATTTTGAGCTGCGTGATGCGGCCCAGGTGTACATAACAGAATCTATCCACTTCTTTGAAAATGGCATTGAGTTAACCGACAAATCACTGGAAGCAGTGCGCGTTTCCCTGCCGTCAAATCGCTCATTTACCAGCTATGAGTCGGCTCTGGAGAATGTACTAAGCCCGCCATTGGATGACAGTGTTAATTTGTTCTGGCGCCAGGGTGTGCTCGATGTGTTGGTGACTTACGATATCGATTCGGAAGATTCGGATTTTGCTGTCAATCCCGAGTTAGGCACCCTGTCTGATGAAACCACCACGGTACTGCGTTACATCTTGCCCAATGGTGCTGAACGTCCCTATAACTTTATCGGCAATCCTGGGTTGGTTGAGCTGGACCCGCGTTGGCATCAGGCCACTCTGCGCTTCATCGACATGGGTTTTGAGCACATCCTGGAAGGTTTGGATCACTTGTTGTTCCTGTTCTGTCTGGTGATACCGTTGCGCTCAATTCGGGCACTTATACCGGTTATCACTTCTTTCACGATCGCTCATTCCATTACTCTGATCAGTTCGGCCTTCGGGATGGCGCCGAGCGCGTTGTGGTTTCCACCATTGATTGAAACGCTGATTGCCCTGTCCATTGTTTACATGGCATTTGAAAATATAGTCGGAGCCAAACTGGAGCACCGCTGGATGGTGACGTTCGGTTTTGGCCTGATTCATGGCTTCGGCTTCTCTTTCCTGTTCAGCGATACTTTGCAGTTTGCTGGTGGCCACTTGTTTGCCTCGCTACTGGCCTTCAATGTAGGTGTGGAACTGGGACAACTACTGGTGCTGATTTTGGTGATTCCTCTATTAAACCTGCTGTTCCGCTATTTTGTGCAGGAGCGCATTGGTTCCATATTGCTTTCTGCCTTGCTTGCACACAGCGCCTGGCACTGGATGCTGGATCGGGGCAACACCCTGGGTGAGTATCAATTCCAGCTACCAGTTTTTGACGGATTGTTCTTTGCTGGACTTATGCGCTGGGGCATGATGCTCATCATCATTGCGCTCATACTATGGGGTATGTACGAGATATTCCGAAAATTCTCGCTAGTGGGTGCCGGGGCCGTTGATAGCCAGGTTGATACCAGCGTGCAGCGACAAATCTGAAGAGTGCCGAAGTAGGGCTGGAAGAAGGACTGAATGTGTCAGTCTATGGTCTGAGCGCGCGATGCGTAACTTATTGTTATATAAGAAATTAATTCGCCAATAAAGTGCCTTCCCAGTTTCAATTTGTAACAATCCCTCACAGTGAATTGTTTCCGTAAAAACCCCCCTTTGTTATAAGCTAGCGGCCAGTTTTCAAGGGCACATGGCGGAATAGTATTCCCGCTTCCCCGGGTACCGAAAAAGCGAGCCGGATTAACCAGTACAAAACAGTCTGGAGTCGACTCAACGGTGCTGGATCTCAATATTCGGGCTTATCAGACTCGTTCTACTGCACAGGGCTGGTATGACTGCAAGGAACAAAATGATGAAACAGTCAGTGTGGGCGATTTTGGTACTCCTGTGCGGTGGGTTGGCGGTGAATGCTGCAGCCGGGCCACAGCGCGTGGGTAATTTTGCCCTCCTGGATCATGAGGGGCGTATCCATAACCTGCGCAAGTATGGTGATAGCAAAGCAGTAGTGCTTATTTCGACCTCAGCACACTGCGTCGAGAACCTCGATCAACTTCACAAATATCGATTATTACGCACTACCTGGGAGCGTGAAGGCGTAACATTCCTGGCGATAAATTCATCCGCCAGTGATTCATTACAGGAAGTCAGGTCAATGGCAGAGGCTTACAACCTCGATATGCCTATCCTGCTCGATGAGACCCAATTGGTTGCCGAAAGTCTGCAGATCTCCAAGGCTGGCGAACTGCTGGTGCTCGACCCCACACGCTCGCAAATCCTGTATCGGGGCGGGCTCGATATTGACCCCAAGAGAGCACGACCAGAATTTGATATTGAAGCGAGAGCAGGTACTTCCTTCCTCTCTGAGACTCTTGCAAAAGCAGTGAATGGTGAGAGTCCTGCCATGGAAGCAACCGTGGAAATTGAGGCTGCAGGATGCGATCTAAGCTTTCCTGCCAGAACCGAACATTTGGCAGATACCCCGGACTACGCCACTGAGATTGCACCCATTCTCGAAGAGAAGTGCATGGATTGTCACATCGAGGGAGGTATTGCACCGTTTGCCATGGATTCACACATGATGGTGCAAGGCTGGTCTCCCATGATGAAAGAAGTATTGATGACAAAACGGATGCCACCGGCCCAGGTGGACCCTTCTATCAATCACTTCACCAACGCCCGGTATATCGATGCGGAAGAGTTACAGACTCTGGTGCACTGGATTGATGCCGGTGCGCCACGCGGCGAAAGCGAAGTTGACCCCTTGACGCTGATTAAACCACCCGCATCAGAATGGGAGTTGGGGGAGCCGGATTTTATTGTGGAGGTGCCGGCATTTACGGTGCCTGCGACTGGTGTGCTGGATTACGAGAATGTCACTATCAATCTTCCTTTCGAGGAAGACAAGTGGGTCAAGTCAGTTCAACACATACCTGGAGATCGCAGGGTTCTGCATCACTTGCTTAGCTACATCGTACCTGCTGACTATGCCGAGGCCATCATTGAAGGCGAAAACGACAGTTATCGGGAGTTCCTCGAAGGTTATGCGCCGGGCAAGGACGAAGCTGCTACTTTTCCGGAGAAATCCGGTGTTTTTATCCCCAAGGGTTCGGCTGTGCAGATGTCAGTACACTATACGACCTTCGGTAAAGAGACAGTGGACAAGACTCGGCTGGGCCTCTATTTCGCTGACGACGAACCCGAATTTCAGTATTCCACTTACTCACTAAGCCACAGTGGCCGTAATCTGGAAATACCACCGCGCGTCGCCGAACACAGGATGAGCGCATCCTATGTCTTCGAAGACGAAGTGATGCTGCATGGTTTGCGTCCACACATGCACTATCGCGGCAAATACATGCGCTTCAGTGTGGTTTACCCGGACGGACAGAAGGCGGACATTATCAATGTGCCTGACTACAATTTTGCCTGGCAACCGACGTATCGACTGAGTGAGCCCATGCTGCTTCCTGCTGGTTCACGAGTGATGATCGAGGGCGCTTTCGATAACTCCCAATATAATCTGGGAAATCCAGATCCGGCTGCCATCGTCCGTGGTGGCGCACAGAGCTGGGATGAGATGTTTATTGGTTATTTTTCCTACCATAAAACCAGTAAAGAATAGCAAAAGCAGACTTGAATAGAGGCTTGTGAACTGCTCCATCTGGGAGGGTGCGCGGTGGTTTGAAGGGCCTGATTTGAAGCCAACAAACTGTTACAAAAAGTAATATAATTGATACTCCTTACTACCCCTACTGGAGTAGAATGGATCTGTTAAGGGAATAATTCCGGAGATTTCAAATGCAGCCAAAATTCTTACGTAGTCTCGGTTTAGCCGCGGCTCTCATTGCCACACCCGTGTTCGCTTTGCCTGATCGAATTGGCGATTTTGCCTTGCTGGACAGTGATGGAGAATTTCATCAGTTAAGCCGCTATCGTCACATGGACGCGCTGGTGCTGATGGCTTATGACAGCAGCTGCGAGTCTATCGACTCTGCAATTGCACAATATAACTCAGCCGGTTCCGGTTTCGCCGGGCAGAGCGTTGCTTTTGCCCTGATTGAAGCTGCAGGCACGACTGATGTCGATGCAGTTCGAGCCAGCAAGTCTGCGAAAGGCATTGATTTCCCGGTATTGATCGATAATGGTCAACTGGTTTCTGAAACGCTGCAGCTTGGTAAAGCTGGTGAAGTAGCGGTTCTCGACCCTGAGCGCCTCACCATGCTGTATCGTGGACCGGCTACCGAAATGGGTGACGTTTTGCAAGCTGAACTCAACAGCGGTGTGGACAATACTGTCGTACAGGCAGCTTCCGGCTGTGATATTTCGTATCCGGTCAAGTCTGCACAAACTGATTCAGTGCCAGATTACGCCGAAGAAGTGGCCCCGATCATTGCCGAACAATGTGCATCCTGTCACCGTGAAGGTGGAATTGGACCGTTCGCCATGGACAGCCACCTGATGTTGCAGGGTTGGTCTCCAATGATTCGAGAAGTACTGCTGACCAAGCGCATGCCTCCAATGCAGGTAGATCCCAATATCGGTCATTTTGACAATGCCCGCTATATCTCTGATGCCGAAATGCAAACTCTGGTTCACTGGATTGACGCCGGCGCGCCGCGCGGTGCGGCCCCTGTTGATCCCTTGACCCAACTGGAATTCCCGGATCGCAAATCCTGGCAGTTAGGTGAGCCTGACTACATCATCAAGGCTCCCAAACACGAAGTGCCAGCGACTGGTGTGCTGGATTACATCAATGTTGATGTTGAGCTGCCATTTGAAGAAGACAAGTGGGTCAGAGCCGTGCAATTTATTGCCGGTGATGAATCTGTATTGCACCACCTGCTGACCTATGTCACTGCACCGGCTGAAGATTTTGACGGCGGGGAATCCGATACACGGTCTATCGCACGGCGCTTCCTGGAAGGCTACGCCCCGGGTAAAGTTGATGCAATGACCTTTCCGGAAAATACTGGTGTGTATATTCCTGAAGGGCATAAATTGTCCATGCAATTCCACTACACTACCAATGGACGTGCAACATCTGACGAGACCATTCTGGGTCTGTACATGTATGACGAGCCACCTGAGCATGAAAACTTCACGCGCTCGGTTTCAGGCATGTTCCGAATTCCGCCATATGCCCAAGATCATGCAGCAGAAGCGGCGTATGTTTTCCAGGAAGACGTAGTGGTAACTGGCCTGCGTGCCCACATGCATTTTCGTGGCAAGGACATGCAATTTGCCGCTGAATATCCTGATGGCACCATGGAGCAATTACTGAGTGTGCCAAATTACAGTTATGCCTGGCAGCCTACGTACCAGCTTTCAGATCCGAAAGCGTTGCCTGCGGGGACGAAAGTACATGTAACCGGCACGTTTGATAATTCTGAATATAATCCAGCCAATCCAGACCCGAGCAAAGAGCTCACCTTTGGTTTGCAAAGCTGGGATGAAATGTTCATCGGTTACTGGACTTACCACGCCGCTGAAGGCAGTGACTAAGCGCTAGGCTCCGATTGGTATGAACCCCAAAACCCGAGCACAGTGATGTGCTCGGGTTTTTTGTCTCCGCTTCCGGAGAATTGGCCAAAATCCCGTAAATTCAAGCCCTTGAAGTGGCTATACCGGATTGTCTCCAGCGCCCCTAACTTGCTATGATGCAGGGCGTTTTTAATCAAGAATCCTCTGACTAAATCGCAATTGACCCGAGCCTGTGACGCATTGTCGATGATTGCGCGGTGGCAATTTGAGAGGATCCATAATAAAAGGAACTGCCTTAAAGTTCCGCAAACTCTGGAGAGCGCTTCATGTCCTCGATTTTATTAGTGATGTTCGGCATCGTGGGATTCTGTTTTGGCTGGTTTGTTTACTCCAAATTTATAGCCAGCAAGATTTACCAACTTGATCCAAACTATGTCACTCCTGCGCATCAAATTAATGATGGCATTGACTATGTACCTACCAATAAATTTGTACTTTGGGGCGCACACTTTACGGCTGTAGCAGGCGCTGCACCGATTGTGGGTCCTGCCGCAGCGGTTTATTACGGTTGGGGGCCGGCGATTCTCTGGGTCGTGTTTGGTTCTATCTTCTTCGCAGGTGTGCACGACATGGGTGCGCTGTGGGCGAGTAACCGCCATGGTGCAAAATCAATCGGGGCACTTTCCGAGAGTCTGATTGGCAAGCGCGCCAGTGCCTTGTTCATGATCATCATCTTTCTACTGCTGGTGCTTGTGAACGCGGTGTTCGCCACCATCATCGCAACCGACATGGTGATATTCCCATCCTCGGTTATCCCGGCATGGGTGGCTATTCCTGTAGCAATCGGGATCGGCGTATTGATTCGGCGCAAATTTAATCTGCTGCTGATTTCCGCTATCGGTGTTGGCATTTTGTATTTCTCGATTTACATCGGAAGCATTGCTCCGATTGAAAACCTGCCAAATCTTTTTGGTCTGGGAGAAATTGGCAACTGGATCATCCTGCTGTTTATTTATGCTGGTATCGCATCCATGCTGCCGGTTTGGTTGTTGTTGCAACCGCGTGACTATATAAACGGTGCACAGTTAGTGCTTGGCCTGTTAGTGCTTTACGGGGCAGTGTTGATCACGATGCCTTCGGTTAGCGCGCCTATGCTTAATACAGTTGCAGAAGGCACGCCGCCGCTGTGGCCAATCCTGTTCGTTACTATTGCTTGCGGCGCACTGTCAGGTTTCCACGGCATTGTGTCTTCCGGTACCAGTTCCAAGCAACTCGATAACGAGAAAGATGCACGCTTCGTTGGTTACCTGGGTGCGCTGGGCGAAGGTTCACTAGCACTGATTACTATCGTGGCTGTGACTGGTTCACTCTACGCGGCGACCAATGCTGACTGGAACGGTGTTTATACCGGGCTGACTTCTGGTCCTGGCCAGGAAGGATTTATTGTTGGTGGCGCACAACTGATTGCCCAGGGCTGGGGCTTCTCGGTCGGATTTTCCGAAACCATGTTGGCAGTAATGGTTGTGCTGTTTGCCGGCACAACCATGGATGCCGGTCTGCGCTTGCAGCGATATATCATCCAGGAGTGGGGCAATATCTATGACATTAACCCGCTCAAGAACAACTATGTCTCGACACTTCTGGCCATTTTTGCCTGTCTGGCTCTCGCTTTCGGCGTCACCAACAGCAACTATGAGACTCTCGGTGACGGCGGCATGCTGATCTGGCCTGTATTTGGTGCAACCAACCAGATTCTGGCGAGTATGACCTTGCTGACGATATCCGTGTATCTGCTTAAACTGGGTCGTCCAGCACGTTACCTGCTCGCCCCCATGTGCTTCATTTTGTTTATGGCATTATGGGCCAGTGGTTGGTATCTGATCAGGCATTTCACTACCGGCCAATACGTGCTGGTTGTGATCGAAGTTGCTGTGCTGATTACAACAATCTTCATTTTGCTGGAAGCAATGTCTGTTATTTCCAAATTGCGTAATGCCAAACCGGAAGGAGAGGGCGCTACCAGCAACGAGTAAAAACCTCGTTACAAAGTAGACCGAAAAGGAGCGGCAACCGAGCTGTGTGCAGCACAGGTTACCGCTCCTTTTTTATGCTGGTAGAGTAAATGCTGAGTAATGCCAATCTTCATTTTTGATTGCTGAGAGCATGATAATGGACGCTGAACTTCTAAAGTCCAAACTACAAGAAAGCCTTTCGCAACCGCTGGCGCTCGATGTGTTCGACAGTCTCGATTCAACCAATCTGGAAGCGCTACGTCGCATCAAGTCAGGTGACTTTAAAACTACCGCGATCGTTGCCAGGACCCAAACGGCAGGTCGTGGACGTCGCGGCAAGAATTGGGTCAGCCATGCAGACACTGGTATTTATTTCAGCTTGATGCGTAATATCGCAGTGTCGCTTACTGATCTCGACGGGTTAAGTCTGGTGGCTGCTCTGGCAGTACATCAGGGACTCACTGATCTGGGTGCGAGCAACCTGAAGCTTAAGTGGCCGAATGACATACTCTATCGCAAACGCAAACTCGCAGGGATTCTGCTGGAACTGCAGGCACCGTCCTCTGCAGAAAAACAGGAGTGCATGGTAATTTTTGGTATCGGCATCAATGTGCAACTCGATGATGCGTCGCGCAGCGAAATTAATCAGGCAGTCACAGATCTCGCTGAAACCGATATTGGTGAAGTGACAAACGAATCCGTAATCGTTGCTGTACTGCAGAAATTGGAAGAGTATGTTGGCAAATTTGAACGAGATGGATTTAGACCATACCAGGCTCATTGGAATGAACTCGATCATTATCTGAATCAGGATATTGTGATCGATAACGCGGGCAAACGTCAGATTGGTAAAGCGGCCGGTGTTAATGACGCTGGCCATTTAGTGCTAAGGACTTTGAAAGGTGAAGAGACAATTAGTGGAGGAGAAATCTTCCCATCGCTCCGACCCGCGCCGCAATCGGAAGATCAGTCGTGATATTGGAACTTGATATAGGTAATTCCCGTATAAAGTGGCGCTATGTTGAAGAAAACGGCGGCGCGGTAGCAGAGCGCGGTTCGAATGCGAACCTTGATGAACTGTTCGCCGAGTTGTCTGTCCAGAGCCAGCCTGAATGGGCACGTGCAAGCAGCGTACGTAATGCCAATATTAATGCAGCGGTTGTCGAATGGATCAAAAGCCAGTGGGGGATAGATCTGCAATTGGCACGCGTTACCCGGCGTTGTGCCGGTGTCAGCAATCAGTATGAAGAACCGCTCAGAATGGGAGTTGATCGTTGGCTCGCGATGTTGGCCGCTTTCAATGAGGCAAAAGGCCCTTGCATCGTGGTGGATAGTGGTACGGCTCTGACAGTTGATGTCATCGACGAGGACGGGGCACACAAGGGTGGGTATATTGTCCCAGGGTTACAATTGATGGGTCGCAGCCTGGAGGAAAACACCCTGATTCGATTGCAAGGCCGGGGTAATGGGACTACCGCGCTGGCGCATTCCACCGATGATGCTGTCCGCAGTGGATGTCTCGCCGCACTTGTGGCGTTAATTGAGCGCACAGCTGGGAGTTATGATGATCGCTCTGTGGCCTTGTTTTTGAGCGGTGGCGATGCCCGGATGTTAAGCGAGAATTTGTTGCTGAACGCTCAGGTGCAATGTTGCATCGTGGAAGATCTGGTTATGAACGGATTGGCCATCGCCGTGCCAGGCCCGGCGATAGGAAGCTGAAGCATGCGCTATATCGTCGTTTTCCTGATATTGGCCAATCTGGGCTATCTTGGGTGGTCATTCTATCAACCGCCTGCTCCGTCCCCAGATGCCGGACCCTCCCGGAATTTATTGAATAATGGCTTGATGCTGGTTAATGAGTATCAAGAGCAGAGAGAAGAAATAGCAGCCGAATTGGCTGCAGCTGGGCCAGTTTGTTATGTACTGACACCAGTGCCCAGCGTGGATGAAGCGCGCATTTTGCTGGCAGAAGCGCAGGAGGCGGGATTTGACGCCCGAATTCAACTCACTGGAGAGCCGTTGCAGCCTCAATATCGGGTGTATTTGCCACCAGCCTCTACACGAGAGATTGCGACCGTCACGCTGGATGGTCTGAGCGCGCAGTTGACGGCGGCAAACCTGGAGATTGAAACCTATCTGCTTACCCGGGGATTCCTCGAGAACGCCATTGCGCTTGGGGTCTACCAGCAACCTGATAATGCCGAAAGGGTGGAATCCAGTGTCGAAGAGTTGGGTTATGAAGTTGAAATTGAGGAAATTCCACGCTCAACCGGGGCCATTGAATTGGTGCTTCAGGTACCCGAATCTGACCCTCCTGACAGGGCTGAATGGCCTGATTTTACAGCCACCCGGCCCTATTTGACCCTCACAGAAAATAACTGCGAAACGATTGCAGAAGCATCCCAATTCCCCTAAAATGCCGCCTCTGATTTAAAGAGCCAGGGATTTGGATCCCTTTGCAGCTCTTTTGGGAGGGGTTCCCGAGCGGCCAAAGGGATCAGACTGTAAATCTGACGCGTAAGCTTCGGTGGTTCAAATCCACCCCCCTCCACCATCTAGAAACTGAATCGGGCGTGTTTCTAGGAGGCGGGTATAGTTCAGAGGTAGAACCCCAGCCTTCCAAGCTGGTTGCGCGGGTTCGATTCCCGCTACCCGCTCCAATATATTTGCGAGCGCAGGACAAACAGGGTAATGCGGGCCGCGGCCTTGGACTAAGTGCGATTTTAGTATAGCTCGCATAGCTCAGATGGTAGAGCACTCCCTTGGTAAGGGAGAGGTCCCCAGTTCAACTCTGGGTGTGAGCACCAGAAATTGGTGTAAATAGAGAAAAGAGCAACATTTATATAATTGGAGTCTTACTTCTTTATATTAGTAATTATTTTGGAAAACAGCAGGTTTGTTAAGAGCAGAGTCTCGAAGACAGATAGATAAAGCTAGGAAATAGGAAAATAGAGGCAGTCAACAATGTCGAAGGCAAAATTCGAAAGAAACAAGGTACACGTTAACGTAGGAACAATTGGTCACGTAGACCATGGCAAGACGACGTTGACAGCGGCGCTGACAAAAGTCTGCGCAGAAGCTTATGGTG
>Ga0181587_10000776_pt1 | contig 26404 bp, 18 predicted proteins | sample 071ome_27_FD_132463 | JGI IMG/M metagenome (GOLD analysis project Ga0181587, IMG submission 132463) | Coastal salt marsh microbial communities from the Groves Creek Marsh, Skidaway Island, Georgia - 071409AT metaG (megahit assembly) | ecosystem: Environmental > Aquatic > Marine > Intertidal... | reverse complement strand
CCCATGGCACCTCGATCAGGTCTCCATCGTTGAGGCGAACCGACAGGTTCTTCAGATCGAGATCCTGCTCGATAGTCATGAAGAGACCGCGTAGACCATAAGGCAGCGGCAAATCATAGCCCCTGTCGATCACTTCCTGCGCCATCAGCGGCATGCGATGATCCCATACCCGAGCGGTCGAATCGTCTTCTCCCTCAGCCTGATCATCAGGGTCGGGTGGGCCCTCCGGATCGTAATACGGCCGGTTCATCAGCGTCTCGACTTCCAGAAGCTCTGATTCTTCCTCCGTCATGGCCGAGTCGTCAGCGACGATCGAGGCCGCGAAAAACAGCAACAAGGCGGGAAGCCAGTGCTTCAGCCGTAATACCCATCCAAATTTGTGGCTTTTCATTTATTTCTCCCAATCCTAAGATGCTGCTGCGCTGAAGAAACGTTTTCAGGCACCCAGAACACTAAAGCCATGACCGCTATTCGAGTTTGGCTAAAAAATTCCAAAATTTTGCGTGTCTTGACCGACACTACGTCATAAATGACATCCTGTCACTACTAATGCAGTTTCTGTGCCAATCTCGTTCAAACTCCAATGGGGAGTACCTCGCGCCCGATGGGCGGCAGCAGGTCGCTTTTCCGGCTGGAGGCTTGCTGGCTTGCAATTCAAATTGCATAGATGCTTGCGACTTGCAAAGAGGCGGCAGCCAACGGGCGAAGCCAGGGATGATGAGGGCGCACTTGCAACAGGCGATTCGGGGCGGTAACAAAGCTCCGTCGCCCCTGGCGGTCCGGCCCGGGCCTTTCACCCGGCTTTCAGCGGGCAAAGCGGGAATACACGGCCTCAAAGTGGTGGCGCATCGCCTTTACACCGTCGTCGAAAACGGGACCGCGGCCAAACCCGATGCGGAAATGATCGGCTGGCGTATCAGCTAACTCTGAACCATAAATGGAGGCCGGCAACAGCAGCACGCCGCTCTCTTCAAGCAATGAACGACAGAAAGCCTCGACATTGCCCGGGCCCGTGTATCGAGGAAATGCAACACACCCTCCCAGGGGCCGCTTCCACTCCACCAGGCCCGGAAAGGCCCCGAACAACTCGTCCAGAGCTGCTGCGTTTTTAAGCAGCAGTTGGTGATTTCGCCTGAGTATGGTTTCTCGTGCCCTGAGGGCAATCAGCGCCAGGGCCTCAGCAGGTGCTGAATTACAGATGGACAGGTAATGCTTGTACCGTTCGACCTTCTCCAGCAGCGAAATATCCTGGCACGCAACCCAGCCAATGCGTAGTCCGGGTAAACCATAGGCCTTCGACATCACGTTGAGGGAAATGCCGCGCTCATAGAAGTCAGCCATTTGCGGCATTCGATCCTCCGGATTCAGCTCTATCCCCCGGTAGACCTCATCACTCAGGATCCAGATTCCCCGCGCTCGACAGATCGAGATCAACTCATCGAGGTCCGATCGTGGCATCAACAAACCCGTCGGGTTGTGAGGAAAATTAAGTGACAGCAAACGCGTGTTCGCGCGGATAGCCGCCTTGATGTCCTGCAGATCGATACGCCAGCCTCCTTTGACATCGCTCCGGCGGATCGGTATTCCGGTGACCTCACAGATGGACAGCGGTACGGTCTCCGCGCTCTGGTAATTGGGCACGGGCACGATGGCGTGCGAGCTTGGGTCCAGCAAGACCCGTGACAGGGCATAAAGACCCTCACCCGCTCCCGCCAGGCACAAGACGTTTTCGGCTTCCATACCGTCATACGTACTGGCGATCTCGGCCCGAAGCGGCGGCGCTCCCCAGGTCTCGGTGTATCCCAGTGAGAGCTGTTCGAAAGCGGCCTGATCCTCTGCACAACCCAGCGCCAGCAGATCATGGACGGACATGCTCTGCACATCGGAGGCGGTCATATGGTAGGACGCCTTGAATTCCCACTCCGAAAGGAAAACCTCCAATTCAAATTTGCGCATGGGTCGTGGGCTGGCCAAGGTGAACATTACCTCTTTGCGTTGTGGTGTCCGCAAATCCTAGCAAAAACGGGGAATGCAGTAAGCCCTGCGCTCTATCGCTGGCCGGACATTCGGGTTCAGAAGACGCCCTGCGGACCGGGCGGTGCGATGAAAACTCATGGCTCAGGGCGGCGCCGAAGCCTTGATCCTGGCCGGTCTGTTTCAGAGGAAGCTGAGCACGCTCCCCGGGCGCATAATTGACAGCGTGTCGATTGAAAATGCACACTTAAGGATGCGGAGTAAAAGGCCTTCCACAGGGTCGCAAAGCACAAGAAAGCAAATCAGGTCAAGATGAAGGCTTCCGCCGGGACCCTGACCGTGTTTGAGCATCAGATACCATGGGGTTTTCGTCAAAATTGATACGCTGGTCCACACCTTTCACGGGGCTTTTCGGAAGAGACAGCGGTCAGCGCGAGGTCACTTACCGCTCGGCTGATCCAGCGGGCGGAAGCCTGTATCATTTTTTGAACAGCCTTGGTGACTCAGTCTGGATAAAGAATCGAGACCACAGGTTCGTATTTGCCAGTGACGCGTTTGTAAAAAGCGTCAGGGTAGCCCCCGAAGCGCTGATCGGAGCGACGCACGAAGAACTCCTGGAGCGCTGGCCACACAGCGCGCTGGAAACCCGACCGGAGGCCATCGCTGCGATAACGGCTCAAGACAGAAAAGTCATGACTGAAAACGTGGCGGTGGAATACCTGGATGAAATTGGACAATCATCGGACAACCCTTTGTGGGTTCATAAGCGTAAAGCACCTTTGATGGACGAACACCGCAATGTGATCGGCATGATCGCGATCGCTCAAGACGTCACACGCGCAAAACTCGCAGAGCGGGAGGCAACCCAACTCAGCAACGAACTGATCCAAAAGCTTGAAGAAACAGAGTCAATGACCAAATGGGCGGCCAAGGTCGCAGGGGTGGGTTGGAGTCAATGGCTGCATCAGGAGGAGCGTTACAAATCCGTTGATGAGGTGTATGCGGGCATTCACGGCTTCACGGTCGAGGAGTTCATGCATCTGTTCGAAACGCTTGAGGCAGACCACAAGCTTGTTCATCCGGAAGATCAGGATGCGGTCATGGATTATTATGAAACCACCGACTATACGGAAACCTCCAGCCAGGAATATCGCATCATTAACCGCGTCGGTGACATCGTGCATATCCGGGAAGTGTCCACCCCCATTGATATTCGCGATGGAAAGATCATCGAATCGCTCTCCACCATCCAAGATGTAACCGCGTTCAAGTTGATCGAGCAGAACCTCGAAGGGCACATAGGTCGAGCCAGTGCGGACAGAGAGATCAGTGAGCGCATACTTCGAAATGTCACTCATGAACTGCTTCTGCCTCTGACAGGCGTCATGAGCTGTGTGGAAAGCTTGGAGCGTCCGGGACTTTCCGCAAACAACATGCGCCAGTATGCCCTTATTGAACAGTCAGCAAGGCGAATGGAGGTCGTTGTGGGGAATCTGCTGAAGATGTCCGCTCTGAATACAAGCGGCCCTGCCACAATAAAGTCCGAGACCTTCTCGATCTCAGAATTGGTATACCAGTTGGTTGCGGAGTCGCTGGTAGACGCTGAGGATGCCGGCGTTACGCTCAAGATCGACCTCAATATTGACCAGGATTTAGCCCATGGTCCGCACAATGAGCTCCTGATGTGCTTACGCAAGTTCCTGGAAAACGCATTCAAGTTCGCGGCGCACGGCGAGGTGATTATTCGCGTATCCAAGGCAGAATATTCCGAGCAAGCAACCGAATACACGTTTTCTGTAATCGATCGAGGCATTGGTATCGCTGAAGATCAAGTCGACAGAGTCTACGACGCCTTTTATCAGGTCGATAGTTCGATCAGCCGGAAATTCGAGGGTGCCGGCCTCGGGCTGGCCTTGGTGCGGCTGCTTGTACAGTCAATGGGTGGTGAGTATGGCCTGACCAGCGAACTGGGCAAAGGAAGTCACTTCTGGTTTTCGGTCCCGCTAGAAACTGCAGCATCCGGATCTCAAACATGATTTGGCTGCCCCCTACCGCATCTTTCGCATTTGAGCAGGGCGCATCGGTCATCTTCCTAAGCGCATCGACAACCAAATGAATTTTTTTCGACATTTCCGACAGTTGCGGTCGCAGACACCATCAGGCGAGGCCATCAGGGCTGATGCAGGGTATTTCGCGCATCCCGCTCTGACCGCTGAAATACGAGCCATGGAAGCCTTTCTGAGTGGGCTTTTCGAGGTGGTGTGGATCAAGGATTTGCAGGGAAAGTTCGCTTTCGTCAATGATGCGCTCGTTGAGAGGACGGACATACCCCACGACGCGATTATTGGCCACACATCCTCGGAGATAGCCAGGGACTGGCCGCGTACGATTATGGGGTATAACCAGAAACAGCTCGCGTCCCTCGAAGCAGAGGATCGTGCCGTGTTGACTGACCAGGACGAAATTGAATCAATCGTTGAACTCTCCACACCGGGCGGTAAAAGGATGTGCCTGCACATGCGAAAATTACCTCTCAAGGACATTAAAGGGCGCGCTATTGGCCTCCTTGGTTACTCGCGTGATGTTACTCTTGAAAGACTAGCCGAGCGGGAGCGTCAATCCCTGAATGCCTCCTTGCAATCCAAGCTTCAAGAGCAGGAATCCATGGCAGCAGGCGCCGCCCAGCTGGTGCGGCTGGGCTGGGCAAAATGGCAGCATGAGGAGGAGCGATATAGCTACGTTGATGAGGTCTACGCGGCGATTCATGGCTATTCGCAGGAAGAATTCATGCACCATTTCTCTGTGCTCAGTCATGACGCGGCATTGATTCACCCGGAGGATCGCGTGGCTACCCTCGCGTTCGCTAGAACTGAATCCACTGAGCGAATGACCCATGATTACCGGATCATTAACCGCTCCGGTGAAATTGTTTTCGTCCGAGAAAATGTATTGCCCAGCATTTCAACCGATGGAGTGGTTGGTGAATCGGTGGTCTTGCTTCAAGACGTGACCCAATGGAAAAAAGCCGAGCAACGCCTGCGGAAACAAGCTTCCGAGGCAAAAGAGGCACAGGCACTCAGTGAGGCCATATTTCGGAATCTCACGCATGAGCTAAAAACGCCTCTCAATGGCATCCTCGGCGGCCTCAACAATGTTGAGATCGACCACCTGACTGAAACCAATCTCCGGCTGCGCATGCTGATGAGCGAAAATGCCAAGAAACTGTCTGAATTGGTCGAGGACCTGCTCCAGTTGACCCTTCCGCAATCTCAAGAGACTGAGGACACGCGGGTATCTGTGCGCGTTTCCGTTGCTGACATGGTCTATCAAGTGATCGCCCATGCCGTGGGCGATGCTGAAAAGGCGGGCATAACACTGAGGGTTCAGCTGGAGATAGATCATGATGCGAAGCACAGCTCGCGGGCAGAGCTTCGCACGGCCTTGCGCAAGTACCTTGAAAACGCGATCAATTTCAGCGATGGGGGCGAAGTGGTTGTTCGCGTCTCCAGCGTAGAATCAAGGGGAAAGCCAACGCAACTCCAATTTTGCGTCACCGACCAGGGTATCGGAATCGGTGCTGAAGACCAAAAGCGCGTTTTCGACGTTTACTTCAGGGCCGACAGCGCGCTCAAGGACGGGCGGTGTGGCGTAGGCATGGGCCTTGCGGTTGTGAAGCTTCTTGTGCAATCAATGGGCGGCGAGGTCGGCGTGGAGAGCGCGCCAGGCGAGGGCAGTCAATTTTGGTTCACGGTCCCGCTATATTGAAATCAGGGCCCGTGTTTCACGGGATGCAGACCAGCAAATTTGGACAATTGCTAGAGACTGAAACATACTGAAGGGGTCCAAACGGTGAATAGACGGTTCGCGAACGGCCAAGCAGGCTGCGTTGCTGATGGTCTGAAGGGAGAGTAAATTCATGCGCACATCCAAGCTGCTAATCTTGTTTTCAACACTCGGTTTCGTGACCCTCGCAGGGGCCGATATACCCACCCGTGCCTACTTTGGCGACACGCACCTGCACACCTCGTTTTCACCGGACGCGGGTCTGGCCGGAACCACCGTCGGGCCTGAGGACGCTTATCGCTTTGCGCGCGGCGAAAAAATCAAAAGCAACACGGGACAACAAGCGCAGCTGAAAAGGCCGCTGGATTTCCTGGTGATCGCTGATCACGCGGAGAACCTGGGGCTGGCGCGGGCCATCGCGACATCAGACCCGGCGCTGCTCGCAGACCCGTTTGGCAAACAGCTGCATGACCTGCTCATGGCCGGAAAAGGTGTGGACGCCTTCAACCTGCTGGTGCAAAAAATGAACAAAGGTGCCGAAGCGAGAATCGGGGGCGACATGCTTCGCAATGCCTGGGACGTGATGACGGATCTTGCGGAGAAATATAACGATCCCGGAAAATTCTCGGCTTTCATCGGTTATGAATGGACCAGCCAACCGGGCGGTAACAATCTGCATCGGGTCGTGATGTTCAAGGATGACAAAGCCACATTAGGGTCCACACTGCCATTCTCCAATTTCGACTCGGAGGATGTCGAGGATCTATGGGATTTCATGGCCGCGTATGAGAAAAACACGGGCGGGCAAGTGCTGGCCATTCCCCATAACGGCAATTTGTCCAGCGGCACCATGTTCCTGCCCCAGCATCAGAAAACCGGCGAGCCGATAGACGCGGATTACGCCAAGGCGCGGCTGCGCTGGGAGCCGGTGATTGAAGTGACGCAGGCCAAGGGCACGGGTGAAACACATCCGTTTTTGTCATCGGAAGACGAATTTGCGGGCTTCGAAATCGTCGATAGCACCAATCTGGGCGGCACCGTGACGCACACCGAGGATATGTTGCAGTACGAATATGCCCGTGCCGCGCTTAAGTCCGGCCTGGTGCTCGAGCAGCAGCTCGGTTCCAATCCGTTCAAGTTTGGCATGGTCGGCAGCACCGACGCGCACACTGGCTTCGCCTCCACGGTGGAGGACAACTGGTGGGGCAAAGCGCCTTTCCTGGAGCCCAGTCCCAAGCGCTGGGAAGACGTGTTGATCCGTTCTTCCAGAGATCCCAAGTATGACCTCACTGCATTCCAGTTGGCCGCTGCCGGTCTTGCGGGTGTGTGGGCGCATGAGAACACCCGCGAGGCGATTTGGGATGCGTTTGCGCGCAGGGAAGTGTTCGGCACCTCGGGCACGCGGCTACAGGTGCGCGTATTCGGCGGCTTTGATTTTGCTGAAAGTGACCTCTCGCGAGCGGACTTTGCCGAGCATGGATACGCCAATGGCGTGCCGATGGGGGGTGATCTCAACGACGCGCCCGAGGGCAAAGCGCCCGCTTTCATGATGCAGGCTTTACGTGATCCCGACGGCGCCAACCTGGACCGGGTACAGATCATCAAGGGCTGGCTCGATGCCGAAGGGCAGACGCATGAAAAGGTATACGACGTGGCCTGGAGCAACAGCGATACGCGGGTGGTGGGAGCAGATGGCAAAGTGCCCTCCGTGGGCTCCACGGTGGATGAGAGAGAGGCCACATACACCAACACCATCGGTGCGCGCACACTGCAGGGCTACTGGCAGGATCCTGACTTCGATCCGGACGAGCAAGCCTTTTACTACGTTCGGGTACTTGAAATCCCAACGCCTCGCTGGCTGGCTTACGACCGTAAAAACTATGACCTGTATGACGTGATGCCGGAGGACGCAACCTACACATCGCAAGAACGCGCCTACAGCAGCCCGATCTGGTACAACCCCTAACCGCCGGAACAAAAAACCCGGGCGATGGCATTCGACATCGCCCGGGCCAACCGCTCTCGCATCGCATCCGCAGGCCAGGGCATCTCGGTCACCACTGATCAGGATCGAGGCCAGCCACAGGTCAGCCCCATTTTTTGCCAGGTTCGGGGCGGTGGCAGTAACGAGCGAGCAAGACGGCTGGGGGGCCGGCATGGATCGGATAGACATGGAACTTCCTCTCTGAGGCGGCTGGCAGAGCACGATTGATCCGCGGCCGGATGCGGAAGACAGTAAGCTGGAACTCCCCCTGGCTGGCGGCATCTCCCCCTTGGTGTCGCTGGCCTTTTCATAAAAAAACCCCGCTGAAGCGGGGCTTTTCATGGGTGGCGATGTGCCCATCTCAAACTAATTATTCCAAGAAAATTCTCTAGACATACTTTTAGGCATACTTTTAAGAGGTCCCACCCGACTTTGCTCTGGGTTTTGGGATGGGTGATGCTGAGACTTCCCAATGAATTGTCACGAGATTCAAACATATCACTCTGAGTGACTTTTTAATGAGACCTCCTGTCAGTTGAGAATACTCACTTAGAAGCCGGGCCCGTTTTTTGAGGCTAGGCCAAAGCAACTCCAACGCTTTTACTCACTGAGAGGCGAATCTATGACTCGTTGCAAGTCACATAAGCCAGCAGATCACCGCTGAGCAGCGTCGCATTCACGGCATCGACAATCTCGGCAGCGATCTCGTCCTGTACGACAAGCATGCTAGACAGCGGCCGATCGTAAGCCTCTGACCACAAAATCTGGTCGGTGCGTGAGTCGATCAACTCTGCCGTAACGCGAATCTGATCATTCAAGTAGTGGAACGATCCCTCTAGAATATTGGCCACATTCAGCGCCTGACCCATTTGAAGGGTATTGAGTTCCTCATTCCTATACTCGAAAGCAGAACTTCTCGACGTTACCCGAAAGCTGCCTGTATCGGCGAGGAGGTTCATCACGCGCTCTGCAATTCTGTCGCCGAACAATTCTGCACCGGGGCCGTCACTGACGTTGATAAACGACAGCACGGCGATGGACAGATCCGCGCGGAGTGGGGATTCGGCGGTCACAGCTGAACGATGTGCCCGGCTATCAAAGGACTGGTCAGGCCCAGCTGCATCGCCATTTTCGTGCGTCACAGTTTCTGGCAGCAAACGATCAAGCGCGACTGTGGCAATAGCAATCACCAGCAAGACAACGATGACTCTGTTGAGTTTGATCCCACTCGTGATCATCTCCGAAGAAGCGTGGTCATCCAGATCTCTCTGCGGCTTGAGTCCTTCAGGAGTCATCTCGTAAATCCAGGAGAAAATGAGCGCCGGTACGAAGAAGAGCAACAGAAGGCCAAGCAGCAGAGGGAACGCCCATGGTTCGACTCGAAGAGCAGGGAATAATACGTCTGCTGTTTGCAGAAGAAGCCATGATGTAGCGAGATATAAAAGCGCGACCTTGACGACGTGGCGTCGCCTTAGCTCGGTCATTAGTTTGGACAGTCTGATTGGAGGACTCCAATACGGGATGTGCACTATACCATATTTTGACTGGCCTGCCCGCATGGTTGAGGCTTTTTAGGCCGATACACATCCTTCAAATCCGCTCTCGCCACCCCTATTACCGAACTCTCTGTTACGTCCCAGCGCCAAGTTAGATTGCCCTTGCGACAAACACATAAACATGACATCGATACGAACTCGCGGGTCCCTTCAGTTAATGCGCACCGGTCACGCTCGTACCAAACCAGTGAGAAAGTTTTGGCTCTCAGAACAGAAATACCTTGTGTTTACCCTCCATTAAGCGTAGTGTTGCGCGGCGTGCGGGTGATCAGCCCTGCGATGCAGGAAAACCCGCCACGCTGCAGATTAATTGCACTTCCAAAAAGTCCTCTCAGTAGTTCAACTTCGGTTCCTCCTGCTTGATTCCTTAGAAGTGAAAAAAATTGGTCCGTATATTTTTTAATGTTTCAGAGGAAATCAAAATGACTACAGGCACTGTAAAGTGGTTCAACGATAACAAAGGTTTCGGATTCATCACGCCCGAGAGCGGCGAAAAGGATGTCTTCGTGCACTTTTCATCCATCCAAGAAGGTGGCTTTAAGTCACTGGCGGAGGGGCAGCGCGTGAACTTCGAGATCACCGACGGCCCCAAAGGGCCGCAGGCAAGCAATGTAACTGCTGCCTGATCGGTGAATCTCTGCCCGATTAGAAGACCCCGCCGCAAGGCGGGGTTCTTTGTTTCTGCCCCTGGAGGAGACCATGAGGAAACTATTCGTCGGTAACCTATCCCCTGATACCAGCGAGGCTTCCCTGCACGAAATGTTCGCGCCCTTTGGCAAGATTCGCTCGCTTAACCTGGCCCGTGATATCTTCACCGGCACCTGCAAGGGATTTGGCTTCGTGGAAATGGAAGGTCACGAAGCACACGCAGCCCAAAAGGCCTTGGATGGCTCGTATCCTGAATGCGGCAAAGGTGCACTGAAAGTTCGGTTCGAGCAACCACGACGGCGGGCCCGCCGCTGACGCCGATAGCAAAGATGCCAGGCATACTTGATGGCTGGTCGATTGCTATTCCCCCAGGTCTTGCCCAAAGCCGCAACCGGCCGTGACCGGTGCGGAGAACCAAAGCGGCGCTGATCTACCGCCGAACGAAGAACTTACGTGCAGTTCAGCTGCTGCTCGTTAACAGCAAGATCGAGAGCACAGTGCGCCACCTAGGCATTGAGGTGGAAGATGCCCTAAAAATGGCAGAGCGAACTGATGTCTGAATCACCGGGACGGAAGCGATCCGTGAGGGTCGCCTTCCGGCCATTAGGGTTACTAACAGTTAAGCCAATAGTCTGGCTGGAGTGCTCTATATACCGAAGTTTGTTCCACCAACTGTCATTACTTCCAGTGGCAATCTGGACGCAATAGAGTCACGCTTAAAAACTTGAAGTTGGGCATTCTAGGCTCTGTTCCCACAGCTTCTTTTCTCAAGAATGCGATTTGCAAGGGAGATCCACCATGGCTATCCGATTACACTTTGGACGCTATTTAAATATATTCCTGACGGTTGGGCTTTGCGCGTCAGTTCAAGCTCAAACTGTGCCGGATTGGCCAGACCTATATGATCCTTTCAGCCTCTATAGCCTTCACGTCGAAACAGTAAACGCGTCCGATTTCGAAATTATTCGAGCTGACACAACATACGATATCGAAGTCCCTGCCTGGTTCTGGGCCGAGAATGAAGAGCCCATTCTTGTCTCGATTCGGCGCAAGTCCGCAAGTGCTTTACCTAATGAACTCGACCCAAACAAGAAGGTCAGCTACAAGATCGATATCAACGAGTATCACGATGATCCGGACGATGTGGATATCTGTGTTGATGTTCCGGGAATAACGGAAGGCTGTGTTTCCAAGTGGAAAGGTATCAAAAAACTCAGCCTCGAAAATGGAGATGATCAGGATGTGGCTCAGGAAGGCGTCGCCTGGTATTTGCACCGCTTGGCCAGAGAGTCCGGCCTCAATTACGAAACCGGTCTCGCTTCATGGGTCAAGCTCTACATTAACGGCCAATATCAGGGCGTTTACGTCAACGTTGAACAGCCAGACAAGCAGCTGCTGAAGAACCGGGGGATGTGGGAGCCAATAGGTGACACCTGGTTGACCAAGATGAGCGTCCAGTATGAACCGGAACCTAAAGAGGGTCCGGAGGATGAATCCGGGATACCAAGCCCGACATCAGAGGCGCTATGTTTTGCGCCGTTTGTTGACCACGGTAAGTGCGCGACACCGTCAGATTTCAAGGACCAGTTGAATCAACGCATCAACATGGAGGGCATGTTGACCTTTGGTGCGGTGACGGCCTTGCACTACTCACCCGATGATCTTTTTGCCAAGGGTAAGAACTTCTATTACGTGGATCAGGCGGATGGCCTCAATCCAGGCTGGAAGCGTCAATATCTGCAGTGGGATCTGGACTCGGCTTTCGGCTCAATGGACCCCAACCGCAGTATGTACCGAACTGGGCGCGGCAAACACAATCAGTATGAGAAAGCCCTGGTGGATGATGAGACCGATCCGTTTCGGGACGAATACAACGAGATCATCAGATTGCTGATTGAAGGGGATTTTCCCGTTTTTGATCCTGAGCAGCTCGCCCTCGATATGCAGGCGTTCGAGACTTTATTAAGTGACGCTCTGGCGGAAGATCCGAACAGCAAGGGTTCGGCAGGGAGTTTTGCCACAATGGCCGAATACTTCCCGCTGCGGATTGCCTCGATGAAGGATCAATTACCCGCAGCGCCACCGCCACCGCCTGGTGTAGGTGACATACATGTGGGCGACATCGATGGCGTCGCCACACCAGCAAGCCAGAATAACTGGGTCGCAACCGTAACCATATCTGTCCATGATCACCAGGAGGTGGGAGTTTCGGGTGCCCTGGTAACTGGGACTTGGAGCAATGGAATTTCCGGTGAGATATCTTGTTCTACGTTGTCCTCTGGACAGTGTGAACTTTCAGCGAATGTCACTAAAAAGCGATTCAAGAAAGTCAGCTTTTCAGTGACGTCCGTGAGCTTGAATGGCTACACATACGAGTCTTCTCAGAACCATGATGATGACGGTGGTAGTAACGGGACCTCGATCACGATTAACAGGCCCTAGAGAGGATGACACAAAGCCATTTGTTTCCGGTTTTGGTCACCATCTGAGAGAAGTAGGCAAAGCCCCGCTTAACGGCGGGGCTTTTCTGTCTTAGCGAATAGCGTTATCGATTTAGCCGAGGGTTGGGTCAGATTCTATTTCTGGCCAAGCCATTCGTTGGCTCTTTGACCGCTTCTGGCCGCAAGCAGAACAAACTATTCGCCAAATTTGCCTGCGCCACTAGGAACCCTATCTGCCAAGGGCGCGGAGGGGGGTCTACACCCGGGGGGTGGGGTGAAAAAACACCTGCCCGGAGACTGCTGACCGGGGCTGAAACCAGTAGTTTTTGAGTGGTTTTGCGTACGCCTAGCGTACTTGAAAAAATGAGAAAAACGAGAGAGTTACGTAACTAATTGATTTAATTGGTGCCGGCAGGGTGACTCGAACACCCGACCTACGCATTACGAATGCGCCGCTCTACCAGCTGAGCTATGCCGGCACACTGAGCGGCGCAAAGTATATTCAATTCGATCCCTCTTAACAACGAGATCGACCACCATAAAGCGGTGCAGACAAGACCTGCAATACCCACAGGCGGTTAGGTGCTGCGCATCAACCAATGACGTAGAGCTGCCACAAATCTTTCCGCGTCATATGCAGAAAGGGCCTCATGGCCAGAATTCCCGTTTTTCCGATGCTGGTCTCCAGGTAGGACAACTCTTCGAACTTGGCACGGGTGCGCTCACCCACCGGCGTATCCAGGCCATTCTCCCGCATCATCAAGACACCCTTCGCGCGCAGGGCCAGCTCTGTGTACAACCGCAGGTAACACAACATGTCCACCACCACCGGCCCTTCAAACTTTTGCCGCAGATCCTGCAAAAACCGGCCCACCCGTGAATTCACGAATTCGCCGGATTGAATCAGCTGGAGCAACTCGGCGTCATCGAAGAAATCAACAACCGTCCAAAGCCGCTGGCGCTTTATGTATGCAGCCAGAACCAGGACACGGTCGACCGGGTATTACGTCATACCTCAGCTGGAGGCGTATGCGTCAATCACACACTGCTGCACTATGCGCATGACAAGCTGCCTTTCGGAGGTGTAAACAACTCGGGGATTGGAAAAGCGCACGGTCATTTCGGGTTCGAAGCGTTTTCCAACCAAAAGCCCGTTCTCACGGACAGGCACAGCGCGATGCACATGTTCTATCCGCCCTACACTCCGCGCGTTTCGAAAATGCTCGGAATGATGCTAAGGTGGTTGAACTAGCAAAGGCATCAGCTCGAAAAGAACCAGGTCTCGACCTGGCCTCGGGCCTACTTGGCACCCGGCGCGACGCGTCAATATGCCTTACTTGCCACCCGTCGACGGGCTTCCCTGAGTAGCGCGTCGCACGGCAGATCAGATCCGGCACCCAAAGGGGGCGCAAATGAAAACACACGGCAAACGATCCGACCGGAGCAACCGCGCGATGATCGCGCTGTCCGCCCTGCTCTTGAGCCATGCATCACTGGGAGACCGGGGCGTAGATTCGAGCGCATTGCGAGAGGCAGTGACTCAGCAAGCCATGATGACGCACATCACGGCCATGGCATCTTTTACAGAGGCGGGAGGCGACTCTCGGGAGTCTTCCGCTGCCGCCTACTACGATACTGCCGAATACATCGCGCAACTGGCGAGCAGCGCCGGGTTTGAGACTGAATTGCAGGAGTTCGACTACCCGTTTTTCGACGTCGAAAGCGCTGAGTTGGCGCGAACGACTCCGAATCCGATCTCGTTTACTTACCGAGGCACTGGGGACAATGGTTTTTTTGCCGCCACCTACTCGGGAGCGGGAGCGACTCAAGCACCTGTTGTAGCCATAGGACTGGAGTATCCGATCCACCCCAACCAGGATTCGACCAGCGGATGTGTGGCTGGCGATTTTGACGACTTTCAACACGGTGCCATCGCGCTGCTGCAGCGCGGCGGATGCTCTTTCAACACCAAAGCAAGACTGGCGGAGGCCGCTGGCGCAGCGGGCGTCGTGATTTTCAACAGCGGTAACGGCCGATCCGAAGCATTTTCCGGTACGCTGGGGGCGCCGGGTATCGGTATCCCCGTCGTCACAACCGCATTCGCGGTCGGAGAAGCACTGGCCTCAGAGAACACCGTGGCATGGCTGGGCGTTGACGCCGAATCCGGTATCCGAACCAGCATCAACCTGATCGCAGATTCCCCCGGCGGACGTGACGACCGCACCGTGGTGGCCGGCGCTCACCTGGACTCCGTCAACGGCGTACCGGGCATACAGGACAATGGCAGTGGCAGCATGGCCCTGCTGGAGATTGCATTGCAGATGCATGCGCTGGAAATCGCTCCGCGCAACCGGGTCCGTTTCATCTGGTTCGGGGCCGAGGAGTATGGTGCGTTTGGCTCACGCCATTACGTCGGCACACTCAGCAAGCGCGAGTTGAAAGATATCGCTCTCTATCTGAATTTCGACATGATCGCTTCACCGAATTACGCCGTATTTGTCTACGACGGTGATGCCTCCGATGGTGGAATAGGAGCGCCCAATGGCTCGGGCCAAATCGAGCGGGTATTTCTCGATTATTTCAGCGCCCTCCATATTAAGGCAGAGCCGGCGTTACTCGAAGGTCGCAGTGACTATGTGTCTTTCACGCCCAAGGGGATACCCATCGGCGGATTGTTTACCGGCGCTGAGGACTTGAAGACCCCGGCGCACGCAAGTCAATTCGGCGGCACTGAAGGGCTCGCCTACGACCCCTGCTATCACTTGGCCTGTGACACCTTGGCCAATGTCAATCCAGAGGCCCTCGGTCTGATGGCTGATGCCGCCGCGCACGCCATTCTGACCTTTGCCATGACCCGCTCAGCGGTCAAAGGCAGTGCGAGAGCCAACCAGCGTGCACACAATGCGCTTACTTATGCACCCGAGGTTCCCGAGCAATAGACTGCCTTCCCGTGGCACTCCCTTGGTTGGCGGGCGGTGAACGTGTTGCGCTGAGCGCTCTAACTGTCGATGACGTAGAGCTGCCAGAGGTCTTTGCGCGTCATGTGCAGGAAAGGCCGCATTGCTAGAAGCCCGGTTTTGCCGATACTTTTTTCAAGGTAACTCAATTCTTCGAACTTGGCCCGGGTTCGTTCACCCACGGGCGTGTCCAGCCCGTTCTGTCGCATCATGAGAACGCCTTTCGCCCGCAGGGCCAGTTCGGTGTAGAGCCTGAGGTAACACAGCATGTCGACGACCACCGGACCCTCGAATTTCTGCCGCAGGTCCTGCAAAAACCTACCCACCCGTGAATCCACGAATTCACCAGATTGAATCAGCTGAAGCAACTCGGCGTCCTCGTCGAAATCAACCTCGAGCCAGCTGTGCATGTGCTTCGCACCGCGTTGGAAAACCAGGGCCAGCAGCGGCGGCAAGGTCACCAGAATAATCAGGGTCTGGTGCATCGGGTTGACGGCAAAATGATTGAAGGCGGAATGCAGGATCACCGCCGCGGCCAAACCGGGCAAGTAAAACAGGGGGTTGATTCGCATATTGCGTTCTGTCAAAACCTGAGAAACGATGCCAAATATCGCCATGACACCACCGTGCATCACCGCCGTGCCAAAACCGCGCACAATCCAAAGACCGAACTGAGCGTCACCCATTTTGTAGAGGTAATAGAGATTTTCGAACAGCGCAAAGCCCGCGCCCACCGCAAAGCCCAAAATCGCGGCGTCGACCAGGAAGCCGATGCGATGCGAGCGAAAAAGGTAAATGACGATTGACGCCTTCAGGATCTCCTCGATCACGGGGGAGACGTATCGGGTGAAGGACGCGTAATCCATGCCTGACCACACATAAGCATGGCCGTTGGCGAAGTAACTTAATATCGTGGTCATCCCCCCGGCGACGATCACCAAAAGCACAGTCCTGAAACTCACCAGCTTGTAGCTGTCCATCGCCACCAGGGCAATGAGAAACACCAGAACAGGCAAAAGCCCAACCGGCGCCTCCAGCAGTGTCTTGGTCATGTAGTCAAACGCTCCGTAGGGGAAGTCATCATACGGCTGAGCGCATGCACTTTAAACCGCACTACAGGATCTTCAGAGACAGCATCCATTCGTCATCTCGCTTGCTGCCATTTTCAAATCCGGCAGCCCATCCAATGGAGAGGGTCATGGGCAATCGATGCACCAACGTGAAGGCAAGGTCCAGCTGCCCCCCCGCGGAATAGACCTTGCGCTCGAAAATCTTCCCAGGATCAGCAATCAGTCCGGTCACGAACAAGGAAGGCCTTATGTATTTAAGAAACAGGCTCGGCTGGCCGGCTTCCTCGAAGCGAATAGGCGGCAAATTGAGCTCGGCAGTGACTTTTCCAAACTCCCTTGCGGCAATCTCGCCAATTTCAAAACCGGGCAGGCTGTAATAACTGCGATATCTTTTCACGGGACCATCGTCGACATAATTGTTTCCGAACCCACCAAAATAGAAGTTTGTCAGCGGATCGAGACGATTACCGTCCGCCCACCCTACGGTGCTGTAGAGCCAGATGGACGAATGCTTCCAGGGTAAGCTGAAGCCAAACTCCAGGCCGGCACGCAGCTTGGGAATGGTATCGAATTCCGAATGGTCCGCCCGGGCGCTGAGATGCCAACCCCAGCCTTTCTCTCGATCCACAGCGCCGATGGAACTGCGGCGATTTCGATAGCTCAGATTGGCATCGAAACTGAGAATCTGGTCAAAGAAAAAAGTCGGTCGGTTCTGGTTGTCCGGCAGCGTATCAAGCCCGGTATACCAGGACAGAGTAGCTGAAAAATCGAGGTTCCTGGGCGCATCGTAAATCAGGTTTTTCTGGTAACCGATGATGATGCCATCACCTTTACGGCTTCGCTCCGTGGGGCCGAACAAGTCGTAAAAATCGGCGTAATTGTGAACATAATACGCCCGCCAATGCATACTCTCGTAACCGACATAGGCATGGAGTTTCTGCCCTCCCTCGCTGGACGGAGAGTACGAGGCCGTGGCCTCGAAGCTGTGTATACCCAGCGGATCCTGCCAGCCAACATGGTAACCAACGGCCGCATCCCCCCGATAACCCTCAATCACCGGGTACCTGGAACCTATGCCCAATTCCTTGAGCGGTTGATATTTGCCCAGTTCGTGCGGGATGTCTTCAAGGTCGTGGTCGTCCAGCGTGCTCACGACGTTCCAATCACGCACCACGGGGTGCTGCTGCGCGATCTCGTTGCCGAGGAACCGAATCGATCCAAGGCTCTGGAGCGGCACCGGATCGATCTGAACCGGAGTAAAGCCCTGTCCCGTGTACTCGAGCACGATGAGCGATCCATCCTCGAGCGGCATGGGCCTAAAATATCCGGTTTCCGCGTTACTGACGGCCTCCACCTCGCCCGTTTCCAATTCAAACCGGAATACATTGGACACGCCCGTGTAGTAAGACGTCCCGAACAGATAGCGACCGTCGGGCGTAAACACAAATCCCTCCGGAACAGCCTGCCCAAAATCAAACGCTGCAATCGGCTCGATGCGCCCCTGTGTCAGGTCTTCAATCCGGAAGACCTGTAACTCGTTCTTGCTGCCAAATTCGGTGTAGGTTCCCGAGAGCATGCTGCCATCGCTCGACACATCGAGTTCAAACAACTCGATGCCGTATGGAAACGTGTGCACCTGATCCCATTCCTCATAGGGATAGGGCATTCGCACCAGGGTGACGTAGCCATTGAGATGGCGCGTGCCCCACAGGCTGCGGTCGGTCGGGTTGTAAGCCAGGTCGCCGATGCGTGCATCCCCAATCAGGCGCGTGACCTCGCCCGTATCCAGCCGGACGCTCATGAGGTCGCGATATTGGTTGTTGTCACTGGTATAGAACACGGTTTGAGTCGATGCGTCGTAAGCCAGGGAGCTGACCCGATAGAGCGCCGGGTCCTTGATGTCTACCACGTGCTCAACCACGCCCGAATCGAGGTTGAGCACGCCGACATGGGCGTATACACCGGGGTACTGGAATGCGCCGATCATGGTTCGATTCACAGGGTCGATGAAACTCTTGGATACCGAACCCAGCGCCCGGTCTGAAAGCCGCCGCGAGTGCGTCAGCGGCGTTGTTCGCAATCGGGCCAGGTTTTCTTCCTGGAATTCATGCTCCCAGGCAATCCAGTCTTCCCAGGCCTCCTCGATGGGTTTGCCGAATACATCGAGGAACTGCCTCGAGTAATAACGTTGGCTGCCTTCGTCGCGTCGAAGTAATTGGACGACCTGCTCCGGCGAATCATTAAGCGCCAGGTAACTGAAGAAGCGGGTCCCGTAGAGGTAGGCATTCACGCCGGCCTGAAAGTCAATGGACATGCCCTCTGAAACCAGCCCAAGCGCGCTGTAGAAGGGCGCTCTATCGCGCACCATGGCGCGGAATACCATCTCGTCGTAGGCGCCTTGTGCCCGTCCCATGCCCCCGGTCATCCAGGTCTCCATGAAGGTGGCGCTGCCCTCTGAGTACCACCGGGGTGCTCCGAGCCGGGGGGTGGTCAGGTAAGCATATATGATGGTTTCTGGGTGGACCTTCGTCTCCTTGACCTTTCCACCGAAGAATTTTCGCCATTTGCGGTCCGTCTCATTCCAAGCGTCAAGGGTTGCGAGGTGCACGGCCTCGTGATTCATGATGTTGAAAAATCGTTCACTCTCCGGCGTGGTTTCATAGATGTGGTTCGAGGGTGAGATTTCCGTTGAAAGCACGTTGAAGGGCGAGACACCCACGCCCGCGTTGTTGTAATCAGCGGTGTCCATCAGAATGACGGAGGGCTTGTCCCAGGGTAGCCAGCCGAAAAGCGTTTTCTGGAAGCTTATCGAATTGTGATAACTCCGCATGACATGCGGCAACAGATGGGTCTGTATCGGATCAATGTAGATCAGGCGCACGTCTTCCGATTCCAAGCGATCCAACTCAAAACCGGACGCAGTAATCGAGAGCAGCATCGCAAAAGAAAAGAGTAAACGTCTAATACCTGCGCGCAAGATGGTGTGCTCCCCTTGGTGGATAACCCCAGTCTAGCCGAACAATCGATGCAGTAACACACAAAAAACCGCCTGCGCAAGGCAGGCGGCTGATTGATGTCTTAAAGACTGCGGAGACTGGGCGCTTTACTTTTTCTTTTCTCTCGTTGGCTTGGTGCCGGTATCGTCACAACCCAGGCAAGCAGGTCCACCGTCAACCTGGAGGCGCTTGAGCGCCTCGGTTTGTATCAATTTCTGTGCCTCCGGGCTGCTCATGAATTTCTGGGCTTCCGGGTTGCTCATGAATTTCATGACCTCCGGGTTGCCCATGAACTTCTGGGCTTCCGGGTTGCTCATGAACTTCTGTGCTTCCGGGTTGCTCATGAACTTCTGTGCTTCCGGGTTGCTCATGAATTTCATGACCTCCGGGCTGCTCATGAACTTCTGGGCTTCCGGATTGCTCATGAACTTCTGGGCTTCCGGGTTGCTCATGAACTTCTGGGCCTCCGGGTTGCTCATGAACTTCTGTGCTTCCGGATTGCTCATGAACTTCTGGGCCTCCGGATTGCTCATGAACTTCTGGGCCTCCGGGTTGCTCATGAATTTCATGACCTCCGGGCTGCTCATGAACTTCTGGGCTTCCGGGTTGCTCATGAACTTTTGAGCCTCCGGGCTGCTCATGAACTTCTGCATCTCGGGGTCTGAGATGGACTTCTGAGCTTCCGGATTACTCATGAATTTCTGGGCTTCCGGGCTGCTCATGAACTTCTGGGCTTCCGGGCTGCTCATGAACTTCCGGGCTTCCGGATTGCTCATGAATTTCTGGGCTTCCGGATTGCTCATGAATTTCTGGGCTTCCGGATTGCTCATGAATTTCTGGGCTTCCGGATTGCTCATGAATTTCTGCATTTCAATGGGCAATATTTCCCAATCGCCCATGGATTTCTGCATTTCCGGATTGCTCATGAATTTCTGCATTTCAATGGGCAATATTTCCGGATCGCCCATGGATTTCTGCATTTCCGGATTGCCCATTAATTTCTGCATTTCCGGATTGCTCATGAATTTCTGTGCTTCCGGATTGCTCATGAATTTCTGGGCTTCCGGGTTGCTCATGAATTTCTGGGCTTCCGGATTACTCATGAATTTCATGACCTCCGGGCTACTCAGGAACTTCTGGGCTTCCGGGTTATCCAGGAACCATTGGAAGGTATCGGTCTGCATGAACTGTGCAATGGATTCCTCGCCCATAACGACGTCGTCACCGTTAAGCTGCTCACCCCTGTGCCGCTCGGCAGGCTGGATGTTCATGATCGTACCGGCGGCTCCGTCTTCACCTGCATCATTATTCATGCCCAGGTAGGCAACGGCAGCGATCACGGCTGCAAAGATGATGACCATCATCGTTGTCTTGGCATTTCCTCGGTTTGTGTTCATAGTGGTACTCCTTTGGTCTCTCGTTGCCCAGGTTTCATGGGTTTCCACAACAATTACAAGGCAAGTTCTAAAAAGTTGGTCAATTGTGCTCAGGTTCCGCTTGGGTTCGAAGATACCCCGACTCCAGTACCTTGTCACCCAGTCTCCAAGAATAGCCGATGTCCCCGGCGCTCGCGGTTTCGGTCTCTGGCACCAGGTTAAGCGTCAGCTCCTTTTGGCCCTGGAACTCGATCCGTACCCTGGTATTACGCGCATCGTCAGCCACGCTGTCACCACCCGAATCCAGCCGCAGACCGCTGGATCCCAGGTCGATCAGCACGTTCATGGGCTTCCTGGCTTGGGCGCTCAACTGCAATTGGTAGCTGTCACCGCCGCCGCGCAAAGTCAATTCGGCACTAAAATCGTCACGGCTCATGCTGATTCGATCGATGGCCCGGCCGGTGCCAGCGCCCGGTTCCGACATCGGCATCATGGTGCCCACCAGTCCGGAGGTATCCTGCTGAAGTTCAAAACCGGTGTTGTATTTGTATACTCCCAAGGCCAGCCCAAACGTCGCCAGGGCTGCAAAACCATAGCGAAAATGCATGTTCACCGGGCTCAGGTAACTTGCCAGGCCGCGCTTTGGTTTTGGCAAGTGGACTGAGGCAAGGATCGAAGCATGCAGGTCATCGGGAAACTCGGGTTCTGCGTCTTGCTGCAACAACTCATGGAGCTGGCGTAACTGACGCTGATAAATTCTCGCCTCCCCGGAGTGCTCAAGCAAGGCTTCAAGTTGCTGTTGCTGTTCGCTGCCGAGCTCTCCATCAAGCTCAGCCTGAATCAATGCCTGGCTCCGCTCGTCCATCATGCCTCCAGAATCCCCTTAGATAGCAGGGTGTCACGCATTTTCTGTCGCGCGGAATACAGTCTCGATTTCACCGTTTTAGGTTCTATACCCAGCACCTCGGCAATCTCGTCATAGCTGTGTTCGACAAAATGCCGCAAGACGATGACCGTCTTTTGATCGCTTGAGAGCTGGTCCAGTGCCCAGCGAAGTTCACTGCTCATCTGGTCATTTTCGAACTGGTTATCTGGCCGGTCAGATGAGACACCGAGATGCTCTTGGAGCACGTCCGCGTTTTTGCGTCGATTTAACTGATTAATCGACTCGTTGATGGCGATACGATAAATCCAGCTGAAAAATCTCCGCTTCGCGTCGTATTTATGCAGATTTTCAAATGCTTTCATGAATACGGTCTGCGTCACGTCAGCTGCCTCGTCCCGGTTACCCAATATGCGAACGGCCACTTTAAAAACCTGCCGCTCATATCGTCGGACCAATGAATCCAGCGCTTTGCGGTCACCGCGCTTGCAGTCCTCCAGCAACGCCGCATCCTGGTCCTTGCTCATAACTACAGCAGAGGCAAAAAAAAGTTGGCGGGAACCGGGTAAAACATGTCTTGAGCGGCCGGCTGGCGCCCTGGGGCAGACCGAATTTGATGCGTGATGGTCAAGCGGCCTCGATGGGGAACAGTTTGTCAAAGCCGGAATATTTGAAAATATCCCGTATATGCGGGCTGACACCCACCAGGCGGATACCACCGTCCGAGAGCAACCGCTTGTGCGTTCTCAGCAGAACGCCCAGCCCGGCGCTGGAGATGTACTCCAGCTCCGTCATATCGATAACGCATTCGCCGGCGGCCTCGTCCAGCACCCGCTCCGCCTCGCGCGCACTGGCCGCGTCCAGGCGCCCACTCAAGCGCACCGCGCCTTCATCATTTTGATCAACGCTGAACATCGTTTAATCCTGTCCCACCTGAAACGTCATCTTACTTTGCCTTTCCCTGTACTGGTAGGTCATCGCATCCACCATTTTAGAGACCAGAAACAGGCCCAACCCGCCCGACGTGCGCTCTTCAGCCGGCGCGTCAATATCCACCGGCTGAAACCTGGTCGGGTCGAACCGATCCACATCGAAGTCGGTCAGGCTCACTTCCACGCCCGCGCCGAGAGGGCGCATTTCGAGGCGGATATCGGCCGTTGTCTCCGTATTGTGCAGCACCATATTGACATACAGCTCTTCGGTTGCCAGGTCTACAACATTGCGCAGGCGGGCATCGATTCCATGCTCGGCAAAAAACGCCGCGGTGGCGGCCACGATGCGTTTCAACTCTGACAGCTCACGCTTTACTTCAAGCCGCACTTCGACACCTCCTGATTGTTCCTATGATCGGTCATTCCGGCATGCGACGCACGAGCACCATCGTGACATCGTCCGCCTGCGGCACATCGCCGGCAAACGCACGGACTGCAGCGACGAGCGCCTCGGACAGGCTCGCCATCGAGCCGCGATGATGTTTGAGAAACACCTGCTTGACGCCATCCTCGCCAAACTCCTGCCCATCCGCCGTTGCGTACTCGTAAATGCCGTCGGAGATCAAGGCGAGGATGTCGCCGGGCGCCAAGTTAATCTGCTGAGCGCTCATGGTTTCATCCATGGCCATCACGCCCACCGGAAAACGGGTGGGAGAATACCAGTCGCATTCCTCATCGGCCGCCCGGAAGTGAAGGATCGGCCCCTGCCCACCCGAATGGTACTCCACCGCATGCGCCTGGAAATCCAGGAAGCCCATGAACGCGGTGATGAACCGGTCATCGGGTAAATCTTCCTCGAGCTGATTATTGACCTGCATGTAGGCGGTATCGAGGTCGGCGCCCAGACGGAATGACACCCGGAGCATGGCCTGCATCTGGGTCGCGGATAATGCCGGGCCAAAGCCGTGCCCGGTGGCGTCACCGAGCAGCATGAACAGGCGGCCGTCCAGCACCACCAGGTCGTACAGGTCACCCCCGGTGTGGTCCGTCGGCAGAAACAGTCCATGCACGTCATAACCCGGCACATCCGGCATCTCGCGCGGCAACGTGCTCATCTGGATCTCGCGAGCCACTGCAACCTCCTGCTCCAGGATGGCGTTGGCCAGCAGTTCGTCGGTCATATAGGAATGCTGTATGGCCACTGCGGCCTGTGCGGCCAGCGCGGGTCCGACCCACTCATCATGCTCGTCAAACTGCTGCGGATGCTCACCCAGCCATTGCATCACGCCCAGCAGTGAATCGTCCTGCCCGACGATCGGCACGTTGAGCAGGGACCGGGTCTCAAACCCCATCAGCTGGATGGGATATTGCTTGAACAGTTCGTCCTCCCGGCATTCGCTGACGTTGCTAATGGCGCGCTCTGTCGCGCATTTACCCGCCCAGCCCTGCTCCAGGGTCAGCCTGGGCGGCGGATCTATCGGCGGCGCAACCATGGTGAGGTGTTCCGTAGAGCGGTCGAATAGCCAGAGCACGCCCGCCTCGGCCACGATGGCCACCTTGCCCACCTCGATAATCTCGCGCAGCAGTTCGGGCATGGCTTCCGGTGAGGCCAGGCGATGCATCACCTCCAGGATCTGGACCAGCGATTCCCGGGTGATTTCGTTCGGATTTTCGAGGTGTTTCGGTAAGCTCATCAATCGCTCAGGACATTCAGGCAAGGTGCATCGGAACGCAGATACTGGCACATCTGCCTGATTCAGCACAACATCAGCGCTCAGCCCCCAGCGATCGGCCCCATGGGCGCTTGGGTTCGCCGATGCACCGGGACACAAGATTAAACTGTGCTAAAGTGGCTGATGTTAGGGGCTAAGGGAACCAACTCCATGGACACGACCCAACGACTCTGGGCCACGCTGGCGATGTTGCTGGTCAGTCACGCGGCATGGGCCGAAATATGCGGCGAGAACCAATACGTTTTTGGACCTGGGTTGCTTGATGATCCCTTCATTTGCCGCGACTGTCCATCCATGATGACCAATGATGCGGGCGATGATACCGCCGATGAAACGATCACGTCCTGCGACCTGGTCAATGAGCCCTTGGTGAATTTGTCGTTTGAAGCTCCCAGCACCAATGACGTGCCCGCCATGGTGAATGAGTCGGGCTGGAACCTGACGCTGAAAGCCATGGTTCCCTATGCCAATATCAACTTTGACGACGGCGGAGGGTTTTGGAGATTTGCCTTTCCCAGCCGCAAATCAGCTTCCACAGCAGGTTACCTCTTCTTCGAAAACCCAGAGGAATGCCTGCGCTTGAACGACGGCAGCAGCCTGGGGGATTGTCCAGGCTTTTTTCCTCGTATCGATTGGCAGGACTCACGCTATATCAAATATTACAGTGATGTCGATGATGCCGGGGTACCGGACAACCGGGGAGACAGCGACCTCAGGGACGCCCTGACTTACGACAACGGCAGCCGCGGCCCCGAGATTCAAAAAACCATTCCCCCCTCCGACCCGCTTGTCGATGGGGGGAGTTGCGTTCCAGGCACCGACAGCGTCAACTGCATCCGTTTCGGACCCGATATGGGCGGCGAAATAGAAGACGGCTGGGGTATCGGCACGGACGACGATCTACCCGCGCTGTTTTTATACACCGATAAGGGCATTGGGCTGGTATGGGACGAGCCGTTCTTCGAATTGGCCGAACCTGCCGCAGTGCAAAATCTTGCGGGCATGATCAACAGCGTCAGCTATGAGCTATCGGACATCTCCAGCAAAAGCTTCAAGAAGCCGGGAGAAAAAGGCAAACCAGAAGCCCAGGAGGCATTCAAAATCTGGGCGCACATGAATGTGGTTGCCGGCGTGTTCAACAATATGGTGCAGGCGGACCCGAATGGTAATGCCGGCTATGGGTCCTGGTCGTATCGCCTGGATGGTGGAGACCCCACCAATCTCCCCGCAGACGCAGTGGTCCCCTTGTTCTTGACCACCTGCCCGGACGCCGTGATGGTCGGATGGCTGAGGCGACCAACCTACGAGGTGCGCGCCTTCCTTGTCTCTGGAACTGCCCCGGCGCAGCTGAGTGACTTCAATATGGACGGCATGGTTAATGTGCAGGACGCGATCGATGACCCGGACATCACGGTCATTTCCAACGAAGCCACGATCTCGTTCCTTCAATACGCGGACAACTTGCTTTCCGCCAGTGCGGCCGTGCGCGCCACGTTTGCGGATTTCATGGATCCGCCAGACACCCAAGGGCCGTGCGGTAATGGCCAAGGTGCGAGCGCGACAAGAAGTCCCCCTCGGTGACCTATCCCGCCTTGCCGACTGACTTTACCCAGGCACGTGGCAGACGTCAGTTCGTGAGTTGCACCCAGAAAGAGAGTGTATGTTTTTGCCAATACTCCGCTCTGACTGCCGGCCCCAAAGGTCAGTCGTTGGCCTAAATTACATGACTACTAGCAAAGAGAAATAACAATGAGAATGAAAACCATCAAGCAGATTGCCACTATCGGGTGCCTTTTGGCCATCAGCCCAATGGCATGGGCGCAAACATGCGAAGAAAATGAGCACGTAGTCTTCTCGTTCCTGGACGAAAGCTACTTCTGCGAACTGTGCCGCCCCCCCACGGTGAACGAGGCGGGCGACGATCCGGCAAACGAAGAGTGGACATTTTGCGACCTCAAAGATGAGGCATTGGTTCGTCTCGATTTCGATGCGCCCAACAGCGATGGCGACATCGCGTTACTCAGCGAATCGGGATGGACCCTGAGCCTTAAAATTACTGTGCCCTATGATG
>Ga0181587_10000775_pt1 | contig 26411 bp, 24 predicted proteins | sample 071ome_27_FD_132463 | JGI IMG/M metagenome (GOLD analysis project Ga0181587, IMG submission 132463) | Coastal salt marsh microbial communities from the Groves Creek Marsh, Skidaway Island, Georgia - 071409AT metaG (megahit assembly) | ecosystem: Environmental > Aquatic > Marine > Intertidal... | reverse complement strand
CTCTGAGTTCGAAGACTTTGATGCAATCGAGAAACATTTTATTTACATTTGATTTGATTAAAAGTTTTAGTGGGTACCAATTTTTTTCCCTTTCTTTCTTTCTTTCTTTAAAACGTGGTCACCATGGCATCGACTTTACGGTAAAGATCGTCCATTGTCCCATTGTTGTCAACTTCAAGCACCGAATACATATCGAGAGACAACGGTTGCTCGGATACATGCTGTGCCGCCTTCTCGTCCAGACACGTTTCCCCCCTGAGGCGTTGGTCGGCACTGATGTTCCATAATTGTGCATTGGAGATAGGGGTGTTCATGACCCCATGCGCTTCGTTATCGAACCGGACATCCGTGATGACCACTTTATCGGTTTCAGAAACACCCTGCAGAGCCCGCTTTATCAGAAAATCCTCACTGAACTGGGAGCGGATGTATTCGGTCCCCATGTGTTGCAGTAGATGTCGCGGTGTCAGCCCGTATCTTAGGTCGATGGTTTCCTTGAGTTGTCGGTCGTCCATGACATGTCGATCAATATCGAACAAAACAGAAGCAGCGTCTTTCAGTGGTGCCGCAATGGAGATGGCACGGAAACCGTGTTCGGCTACCAGTCGGTTGGCAACGGTATCCTTCCCGGACCCAGCGCGCCCTATTAATCCGATAATCACACCCCCTGGTGATTGTTTCTTCTTCTTCTCAAACTGTAATGCCATTTGAAACACTTGGCGGTGGTTTCTTAATATATGCTGATACATAACCATAAGAAGGAAAAAAAAAATCTTCCCCCTTTTCCCTTCGTTTCTATCTATTAGAAAGAGTAAAAGAAAATTGTTGTTGTTTTTTTATGTTGTCTCGATGGTAGAACCGAAAAACACTTCATAATAACTTGACACCAGACAAGAAACAACACAAATACCAATGTCTAATACACAACAACTTAAAGCCAGAGCAAAACAAAGACGACGACGGTCGAGTCAAGTGGAAAAAGAGGAAATTCCACCCAGTTCTTCTTCGGAATCTGATTTATCTGAATCGGAAAGTGATGAAACTGATTATGGATCCGGGTCGGAATACGATTCGGACGAATCGGAGGGACTTGGACCCCAGAACAACAACCATGCTGCCGCCTTCGGTACATTCTCTGGTATGTTGGCAGACCACATGAAATCGAGGGTATGGCAACACTTCAAGACCCTGAGAGTCAAGACATCCAATTTCGCAAACCAAAAAAACTTGAATAAAGACGAAGTGTTTAACAAAACACTCCAGAAGGTGCCGGAATGGGATGAGGGTTTGATTACTAAGGCGACTGAACCCTTTAAGAAGGACATGCCTTTCCTCTTGAATGTGTTCCAGTTGACCATGGCTGCCTATATGATGCTACAGAACACCTTCATACAAAACGAAGAAGACACGGATTTATCGGTTCCTGAATTCAACAAATTCCTCCATCAGGTGTTCATCGATGCAGCTGAACACTTACAAGGGAAAGGCTACCTATTAGATCCCGAGTGCAAAGAAGACCCAAAGTGTCTCAAGAACAAGAAACGCCGCGAATCCCTCATGAAAGACTCAATCCAAAGGGCGATCAATCAAGTGGGATTGATAATTGTCATGAGCGAACTCAGTACAGGGGAAGGAGACAAACAAGGGGGTGTAACTGGGCCTATTATTGATCCCGAGGATGAACAGTCCGGTGAGTCCGACGATACCAATGGGTACTAAAGCGAAGGAGTAGTATAGTTTTATAAGATACGGAAATAAATTTTATTATCTGTGAGAACAAAGTGTATAAATGCGAACATCAAAACAATGTCTTTGGAATCTACAACAAATTTCGAAGACTGGGAAGAAATAGAGGGTGGGACCCACGTGTACCGCAAATATAATCCTCTAGTACAATCTGGTGCTCGTCGGGAATATAAAATTTGGTCTGATACAATCTTGTCTTTTGACCACATGTACCAAAGAGAACAGGAAGATGATTTTAAGGTTCCCATGGAGAAATTCGAGAATACCAAAGATGCAAAAGCAAAACAACAAATATTGGACAACAACTCATATTTTGAAGTGTGTTATAGGGTACATGAGTTACTGCAAAGAATCAATAACTTTTACTGGGGAGCGTACTCACTCTTGCTACGTATAAGGAATGAGCTTGGATTAACATTTCTGGTGGACGCCGATTTTGATGCATATAAAGCAAGGATTGAACAACTACTGGAACTTGTAAGGATGGTAATTAAGAACGAACATGTCAATAAGTTTGACGTAGAGGGAGAAAGTATCATGGAAAAATATGTTGACACATTCGGAAAACGTAAATGGGAACAATGGTATCCCACTTTTATTAGTCAGTATTTAGAAAATGCACCGACTATACAAATACAAGAGGAATCTAATGATATTGATACTGAGAAGGCGAAAAAATTAATATCATGGCTATATATTCACTGTATGGTAGTAAAGGCACTCATCGAGGAGTTACCTTTTGGGGAGAGACAAGATGTCGAAAGTGAAGTTGAGGCGCGCCGAGCCCCCTTTATCGAATTTGACTATATATCGGTGAACAAAAATTACCCTGATATTGAAAATATTATGGATGAATTCGGGGAGGATGTGCTATACAATGTATATAATCATTATATATATCATCAAACGGAAAGCATTGGCTCTACTTCCTTACATGATATAGCTGGGCTCACGAAAGAACTTCATGATAAGTTTGGGTTAGGTTTGGAATTGGCAGAAACACCACCAATACAGGGAAACGGTCTGCCCCCTATTATAACGCCAGTGAATGAAATAGTTACTGATACGAGGATTGAGACTGAAAATGGTGTTTATCATGCGTCTCCGGCCACGTACTACATCTTCGCTGAACTCTATGACAGTATAGACGAATTATCGCAACAGGATGCACATATTTTATACAGGCCGGGTAGATCGGACTCCGATCCGGGTGGATCGAAGTACCAGGAAACACGCGCGAGCTGGTATAAAAAAATAAATAAAAGAGATGAACAAGAGAATGGAAGAAGAGTAAAACCTCGTGCATAATATCTAAAAATCTGGGTGGTTTTGGGCTATACCCCACAACCCCCCTTAAAACCCCAACCTGTTATAAGACTATTATACCAACTTGTATCCTATCCTTAGTATATAAAGAAAACTCGAAAATCTCAAATCGTACAAGTTGGTGAGTATACCTCGCTTCCGCCTAAGGATTACATACCACCTAGGAATTTTCCTAGAATTTTCCTAGATTTTTCTCGGAACTTTCCCGGAAATTTCCTGGAACACAGAGGACATTTCTTTTGGGGTTATTTGTTTTTGTAATTATGGTTCACTATCGTGAAATCACGAACACCTGGTTTGACTTCGTTTGTATATTTTCTCCTTTGGTTCAAGACGACTATTTGTCAACTGGTAATTGCCTTGACCATAACTGGCGAATATTTCCGACCCAGCCTTGATGCGTTTAGTAGCAACAAGGCGGGGGAAACTTGTGCTTGTATTCTGAAGTCTGGCGTTGTTTTTCAGGGCAGCGGGGCCACTGCTTTTCCCCCGGTTGGCCAATCCCGCCATCCCTTGGAAACAAGCGGAATCGACGACCTTGATATTCTTTGTCCCACCCCCATGGACTGACACCCCATATGGGGCAGTGTTGTTCCCGGGGTAACGGGCCTCTACTTGGTTCTGGGTTAATTGTTCCCCGAAGTAGGGAATAATGATCTGTCCCTTCTTGATATCAGCACATGCGAACAATCCGTTCATTTTCAGTGTTCGTCCTGGATTGGTTGGGTCCGGGAGGGTTGTCGCGTCCATTCGGACTTTATAGATGGACAAGGTATGTTGCCAACAGAGGAACAGGCCGCGGACCACAACCCTGGAACACGGGCTCCCATTGGACGATTTGGCGCAACATTTCATTTTCCTTAGGTTACACGAGAACTCTGCGTCTTGTTGTACAAACCTTTTCTGGTTGCGGGGTCGAACGGTTCCATGTTTGTTTTTCGATACTTTCTTTGTGGCTTTGATGAACTTCTTCACTCTCGTGGGGTCGAATAAGTCCGGGGCGTCGTTTTTGTTCTTGATGATGTCTGTTATCTTGGGACCGTATCCATTGACTAATTTCAATCTTGGTGCCATTAGTATTTATTTATTTATTTATTCCTGGTTAGTGGCTTGGTTAGTTAATGGTCATTTCTTTTGAATTACACACGAGATAATTTTCTTTTGTTTTTGAGCTTGGTTAATTAATTAATTAATTAATAAATAAATAAACGAATGGGAAAAAAGGTAGACATCATTCTAAACAACGAGAAGGAAAATGGGCAATCGTTTCCTCTCTCGAATACTCTTCAAACAAAGGTAACCGATAAGACTTCAGACTCCGTAGGATTCGATGGGGCAACAAGAACTCGACGTGTTCCCCTGATATTAGTTCGGCCACGTGTTGTTCTACACATTTAGACACAAAGGTTTTCGGTTCTGCTGCACCTGGTATCCCCGTCCATTTATATAGTTTTTCTCTCTCCGCATCCGTGATATACACGGGTTTGCATGGTCCATACAAGGTTGGGTAACGCCCGTGGTACATCACAGGTACTCCCTGGCGTGTCATTACGTTTGCGATGTTCTTATGAAGGGGTAAGTAGCTGTGTGTCAAACGATAACACAGGCCGACCAACACCGTTGCCGAGTCCAGGGGTGTCGAGTCCAGGGGTGTCGAGTCCAGGGGTGTCGAGTCCAGAGGTGCCGAGTCCAGGGGGGGAGAAGAAGGATGTGGTCGGTGGTTGAAGTCCCGTACCACTAGCCGGCTATTGTAAACCAGTGCTGCCCCTGGTTCCACTGCAATCCGAAGTTTGGTTTTCTCGTACGTTTTCGCCGTCTCACCAACAACAAACGTCTTATGTTGGTTTTCCTCGTATATCTTCTGATCATACATTGATGCGTGGAGCACCATGGTGTCGTGTTTGGGTATGGTGGTCAAATGGGACCCAGGAACCATCTCGACGTAAATGGTCTTGTTGTTGCAGAGGTTGATAAATCCTAGGTACACGTCGTCTCCGTCTTTGATTAAGGGGCATTCTTCGTAGAACCATGGTCTGTCATCGGTGTCGATTGGTTGTGTGTTTGTGTTGACGACGATTTGGTTGATGAGCATTTCGAGTTTTCGTGGCGACTGGTGTTCTTTCTCGTTTTTGAGTCGGTGTTGTTCCATTTGTCGGAACAGTGGAATCCCAACGCGGTTCCGGTGCGCCATCCGGATCCAGCGGTGTTTCCCATGGAAGGATGTAGGATGGGCCTGTTTTCCGGAGGAGTGAAGTGTTGTGACGACAGGGGTTTCACTGAACTCGGGTCCAATAAGTGATGTATTCAAATCCTTTCGGATCCCACTGACTTCCCCTGGAATAAAGAACTGGTACACGGACGCTCCAAGGTCATGTAACTCCTCTGCGACCAACCCCCATTTTCGTCGTTCTTCTTCTTCTTCTTCTTTTTCCTTTTCCCCCATTCGCCCCCAATTTGACCCCAATTATTTTCATCTCGACATGAAACGGGAAAGATACAAACAAATAAAATAAATCCCCCCCCTGCCTCGACTCGCTCCACCCCCGATTTTTTTTTAATATCACTTGTCCCTAAATTTTTTTACCCTCGATTTTTCCCCGTTACCCCCGAAACCAAAGGAAACACCAGAAATCTCGAATAAAGATACATTTTTTATAATTGGCCAAAATCAAGTGTAGTGTTTATATGTAACAAATAAGAAACAACAAAAAGGAAGACAAAACCATGAATGCTATTGGTGTTGGTTTCCATGGGGAAATGACCTCCGTTACGGTGACCGGCGTAAATGAAGAAGAAGCCGACTACAAACGCGGCAAAACGGTAACAAAGAACCAACATGGGATGATTACCTTCATTTCATCTGGGTGGGATTACCAGTCGCATCTGATATCCGGATTATGGTACGGTGGTTCACGGGACATGACCTCTGCAACCCCGAGACTCCTTTACCATCCGACCCGATTCAATAGTACAGAGGGAAGATGTGGGGAACTTTGTGTTGCGAAACGCCTTCTTCGGTTCCCGGAATCGGGGCGACAACGGAAGGTTCCCCTTGGTTCCATCGAAGACGCCTCGTGTGTTTCAAGTGGACCAAGACTCCGGGTGTTACAGCACAATTTCAAGTGGCGCGAGGCGCGGGATGCGTATTACGCGAAAGAGATACGGACGGAGTGTGTCATCCGAGGGACCCAGGAAGTGTCTGGATATTGTGGCGACTCAGCCGAGATGATCCATAGCTGTCTCGCGATGCAGACGTCACATTGGGCTTTATTTCATGCGGAACTCCATTTGTTGATCAACACCATGGTAAAGACCGGCTCGGAGCTCTACGTCCCTTCTACGGGGTTCGATCGTCAGGTGTGTCCAGTGACCACGATGTTGTCGATGCGCGCGCGTCCGGGGGACAAGACTCCCTTGGCCAAGGAAGTTTATCGGGTGTTATGTATGCTGGGGGCTCTCATTCGAGTTGTTTCGGAATATACTCCGGACCCGTCACGTCCATGGCAGGGAGCTAACCTGTTCCACCATGACGTTCTCCAGATCGGGAACACTGTCACTGTTGTCGCCAAGGCAATCGGGGAATCACCGCTTCTCAATCTCTTTCCCCGCAAACGCACGCTGCTTCAATCGAAGAGGAGGTGGGCGTGGGTGATTCGACAGGTCCGAGTTGTCGGGGAATGTTATTCTTCGGCGATACGGGCAACACTACTGATGAACATCATCTTCGGGGATAACGGGGACCAACCGTTTTCGTTGGACGAGGAGATACGCCTAGGCGCCGAGCGGCCGGACACGGGGAATCTCATGAGGTATGCGGTGTTACTGAACGACAACATGGACCGGTTTCTCGATGAGAAAAAACTACCCATGGACATCCCATTTGACAACAGCCGGTTTGTGGCGTATCACAACTGGCGGTGCGGCGACAACGTCTCTTCCTTCATGTACATGAACCCACTGTTTTGTTTCCAGAAACACATCGAGCAACGGAAGATCCTTGGAACCGACTGTACGAACTTCACTGTCGACTACTTCACGCACGCATTGGGGCCCAAGTTCGTTGATGTCATGAAAGCTTGGATGAGCCGGACGAGGAACTGTCAGCTGATGCACCCGGGACCACATGATCTATGTACAAACACCATGGACTTGCGTTGGGGAACCCATCTTGGCGCACCTCCTATTGCCTCGGGGGTGATGGGGGACCACTATCCGATATCGTCGCTGTTTGCATCGAACTGGTTTCATTGTGTTGGAGCCTCGGCCTGGACACCGGAGAAGTACAACAGCGAGTTCGTCAAGTACCTGTATGGTGACAACCTGTCGCGACGCACGGTGATGCGCCGTGTCGTCAACTTGGTGGACTGGTTTCCCATGGTCCGGTTTATGCATGCTGATCTCCAGGCCGACAACGAGGTTTTCCTCCGTTGGGCTGCATCTCGGTTGCAGTGCGCCGTTCGGAAACAGTTCCCCGTCCGTGGTTCGCGTGTGGCTGCTACGTTGATTCAGCAGCAGTGGCGGCTGTACACTCACGCCCGGAAAACGGAGGAAAGGGAAGTCGCTTCGGTGGTGATACAGAAGGTGGTCCGCGGTTTCACGGCCCGTCGTCGTTTCCGCGTCTTGGTGGCACGCCGCGCACTGGACAAGGTTTTGGCAGCGAAAGCTCGGGCCGCTGTAGTGCTCCAAGGGGCTTGGGCGACACGCGCTGCCACATTGAACCGAAAACGTCGCGCCCGGGAACAATTGGAACACAACTCGAGTGTGTTGATTCAGGCGCTGTACCGTGGTCGCTCCTGTCGTCAGTGGTATTGGAAGTGGGCCGCAGAACGGGTGGCGCAACGCCGAGTGGTGGCAAGTATTGTGATCCAATGTATGTATCGCAGACGTGTTTGTTTTCGGTGGTACAACAAGGTGGTCGCGATGAAGAAAAGGTTTCTTCTCGGTAAACAGTGCCGGCTTCTCCAGATGATATGGAGAAACTACAATAAACGACAAAGGAAGGAGGCACGGATGCGACACAACGCGCGTAATCTCATTGTGGTCCAGAAACAAATCAAGAAACGGGAACAAAAACGACTACGAGAGCGACAAGAGAAACAAATCAAAAAACGGGAACAAAAACGGGAACAACGACTACGAGAGCGACAACAGAAACAGCGACAGGAAATGGAGTTCTATACACAAAAAACACACCAACTGGCCAAACAATTGTCCTACTTCTTCAGCCCCAAGAACTTACAGTCGGACACGTATCTGCTGCAATCAATGTTACCCAATGGAACCGTGCCGTACAAGACCCTGTTGTCGTTCCCCACCGTTATCGAACACACGTGTACCACGAAGGACCCCATCAGGATGATCCAGGACGCCGCAAGCATGGTGGAATACATTGTTATCAACCAACACGGACTGTGCTACGCTAACATGACCATACCACCGCCACCACTACCACCGCCACCACCACTGCCACAACAACAACAACAACAAATGGTGTTGATCACTCCCTATCAATGCGAGCTGCTCATGCAACACAACTACCTGTTACAACAACAACAGTATTTGTTTCAACAACTACACCAGTCTATCTTTCGTTACCAACAATAAAGTACTACATTAAATAAAATAAAATAACTACATTAAAACAAGACAAACCCCAAAATCAACAAACAACCTTCTAATGTATCATCTAAATGGGATGTTCTCGCCATCGAAGATGTTTCTCTTCAGGCTGGTGATAAGCACGACCCACCACCCAGTCAGGCGATAGACTACTACTGGGATACCCAAGATAAACACAACTAATAAAATGTTCTCGTTCATTGTAATTCTTCTTCGGAATTTTGTTCCATACCCAGTACCAACAACCCACCAAAGAAGGCCATTATGCTAAACATGAGACTAATGGCAAAAGCAATCCCATAAGACGTCCAGGCCGTGTACCCGAATCCACCGGCCATCACAAAACATAAAATAGCGGCGATCCATTTTAAAAGTAAAAATAAAAAATTGTTCATTGTCTTTGTCTTTTGTTGTCTTTTGTTTGTGTTTGTGTTCGTTATTTTTGTTATATTATATTATAGATATTTTTTCATTTCTGTGTATTTGTCTAACACAACCATGAGTACTGGAGCGATGCATAGCCATATAAATGTAAAAAGAAAGGCAAAGGACCTATACATCGATCTGGCATCTTCATATATGTTATCCTCATATTCACCCCAAAACACCATAGACCAAAAATAATAGGCCAGCGCTGAGTCCAGCGCTAACACAAATGAAAGGATAAACAATCGTAATCGTAATTTAGTAAATTCCATTGTCCTTATCTCAAAAGTTTGTGCACTTTTCATTGTCTTTGTCTTTTGTTGTCTTTTGTTTGTGTTCGTGTTCGTTATCTTTGTTATATTACAGATATTTTTTCATTTTTGTGTGATTCGTTTGTGTTAAACGAATTTGGTACAATTACATAATATTATATTAAATATCTGGACACGTGTTAAATAAAAGGTGTTAAGAGAGAGAGAGAGAGAGAGAGAAAATGGAAATGGAAAAAGTTTTAGCCGTCGTAGGCGCCCTGTTGTCCCTGCTTTGCCTTGATCTACCTTATGCCGTGATAGCATTGTTTGCCTTAATGTGCTTCGTTGTCGTGATGACACCATCAGAGAAAAGGCGGAGAATCGTCTGTTGGCTAGGGGTGGCTTTTGTGGTTGGTATGGTTTCCGATTACCTGATGAACGTCGTATGTCACTACATGGTCACCCAACGGGAAAACACGGGGTGGAGTGTGAACTGGTTCAACATGGTTGAATATTTCGATAGAGTCGGTACCCCGCTCTCGATGATGTTCGCCGGCACGCTTACGGCCCTAATGACACTAAATGTCCTCGTCTTCTTTGATCCGTATCAGTGCACCACCGCCTGTATTGGAAAGCTCATCTTTGTTGGGTTTGTCGTTGGCGCTGCATGGGGTGTATGGGTCGAGTCCCTTCGAGCCAAGGCCGCGGAACCCCTTATGGTATTTTACGATAACACGAAAGGTGGTTATATCGAGAATAGGTTATGGGACGGGGCTACCATTGCGTTTGCGTCGGTGATCACATGGACTTTATGTCGTTCTATTTAGGGTGTACCATTTTCGTTGGGTCAATAAGGACCGGCGCGCAGATACCTTCGGTGCATTTGGTTCCATCGGGACAGTCCCCGTCGACGGAACACTGATCCTTTCTCGATGGTGAAGAGACGTACATTGCCGTTGCGTTCTCGGGGTCACCTAATATCGGTCGTGTCACCATCTCAAACGCATCGGGGGCAACTACCCACATGAGAAACCCTACTAACCCTAATATAATGACCAGTGATACCACAGACGCAAAAAGTCCCACAAGGAAATCGAAAAAAATTGCCATATTGTTTGTTGTTGTTCGTTGGTTGGTTCTTAATGAGATTGGTTGTCTCTTGTATAGAATATATTTATTACACAGAAAAAAAATACGTAGTTTCACGTAGAGTTATCAATCAACCAACTAACTACGCTGCAATAAGTTCGTCAATATTATGAGACCCAACAGTAACCACACTTGAATCACTGTTGTCGTCGATCGATACGTCGTCAAGCCAATCTGGGTCCGCTAAACAACCCATGGGTTCACAGTGAGCCGCTTGGTTTGGACATCCATCCGGGAAGCAGCGTAAGTCGCAACCATAACAACCAACGTTTCCATGTGCATAATTATTGGGGTCCCTGTCGTCGTCGTTCAGTTTAGACTCTGTTACGCGAGTGTTCCCACCCCCATGGGTGCTCCGGTCGGATGTATTCATCTTGTATTTTCCTTCTTTAGTTTGTTTGGTATTTGTTTTGGGCCCGTGTATACAAGCATTCAACATTGAAAAACACTTGACCATTAGAACAACTATTATGTATCGGATTACAATTACAATTTAATTGGTTGATTGACTACACCAAGTTAAAATCGGGGGTAGAAAAAAAAATTGAGGGTAACAAATAAATTAGACACAAGGTTATGGGTTTCGGCTTGAGGAGGAGGAGGAGGAGGATGAGGAATGAATGTGTTATATTTTTTTATATCTTCTTTAACGTGTATAAATGAAATAAACGCCACCAAAGAAGAAGAAGAAGAAAAAAACAGGCTTTAGGATGCCGCTCCAAAACTTCGATGGTGTGTCTTATTTGCACAACGACCGGATTTTCGTGAACACGAATGAACGGAATGTGGAACAGTCGAAATCAAAGTTCGATTTCCTTCAACCCCTTGATCAGCTATACGAGAAGATTGTGTCGATGGAATTGGTGAGCTGGAATGTTCCGTATGATATGGCTCCGTGTATTTTCGCTGAATCGGAACTCAATGTGGTTAACAATCTCCTAGATGTCGAGATCGACACTGTCCCTCCTTCGGCTTCCCAGGCATATACTGTCGCATTGATTGAGGCTGGGTACAAGACAGTCGAAGACATGGCCAGGGAGATTGTGAGACAATTGAATTTACAGATGGATCTTGAGTTGGGTACTTATAGTACGGCTAGTATTGCTGATGGTGGTACGGAGACGTTGTGGCATGCAACCGTTCAAGACGGGAAGATATCATTTTTCGTCGAGTCTTCGGGGGTACCGAACAGCATGTCAGCCAAATTTCTGTTCAGTTCAGGTCCAAGTGCCGGCAGCACACCAGCATCAGCCCTTGGTTTTCAAACCGAGAACGACACCATCGTATCGATCTCTCCTTTGTTGCTTGGTCCTACGAGCACATTCCCTGTAATTTTGTCCCCGTTGCGTTTTGTCGACGTGTTCATCGCCGAGATCGACGAGCTCTCGCCGGTGATGCGCATCCCATTATCCGGTGACCTTTATAGCACTCATCGGATGCACCCAAACTCGTTCCGTCTCCTGACGCAACCCATCCGAACCCTCCAGGAAATCCATGTTCGTCTTGAGATGGTTGGTGGTCTTTCGCCAGAAAGTGTATCAACCAACGGGTTCGATATGATTTTCGATATCCTTGCCTTATCACCACAACAATCCGTCCCCACATGGGTTGGACAATTGTTATCATATTAAGTTGTCGTATTTTCCTTTGTTATAGTATGTATGTAATATGATATTCATTTTTTTTTTTCTATTTAATGTATACAAAGAGAACAACTAACAACAGTTCACCAAATCTTTCTTATCACATATTAAATATGGAAATGTACGACAGTGCCTTAACCCTTGACGCAGCGGGTAAAGTCGCTCTATTGATCATTGACCCACAGAATGACTTCCATGAAGGGGGGAGTTTGGCTGTACCGGGAGCCAGGGAAGACGCCCGTAGGATTGCAGACTTGATTAGAAACCAGGGAGACACAATTTCAGAGATTTTTATTACCCTCGACACTCACCAGAAGTTACATATCGCACACCCCATGTTTTGGGTTGACGAACAGAGTTACCACCCTCCCCCGTTCACACCTATCAGTGTCGAAGATGTCGAGTCGGGAAAATGGAGAACCAGTCACCCACAGTTCCAAGAGTGGGGTTTGGACTATGTGAAAGCATTGGAAAGGAATAAAAGGTTTCAATTGTTGATTTGGCCGGAGCATTGTTTGGTGGGAACTGTTGGGCATGCCGTGGAACCACAGATCATTGAGGCGGTTCATGAATGGGAGGCAAATACCGGCAAGGTGGCTTCGTATATCCTTAAAGGACACCATGCGTTGGCTGAGCACTACAGTGCTATCCGTGCCGATGTTATGATTAAGGGGGCTCCAAGCACGCACGTGAACCAAAAACTGGTGGACGATCTCGCGAAGTTCAACAAAGTCGTTATCTGTGGACAAGCGCTTTCGCATTGTGTGAACTTCACTACGCGTGATTTGGCGGACGAATTTCCTCCGAACAGGATGAAGGATCTGATTATTCTTACGGATGCTTCGTCGCCTGTCCCTAAATTCGAGGAGGCTGCTAACACCTTTTTATCCGATATGCAAAACAGAGGTTTGGTTTTACAAAAAAGCACGGATCCCATCGATTTTAAGACCCCATCATGGCCCAAGGATCCACACCCACCGAAAAAGAGGAGGAGACGGTTGTCGATGCGACTATTCGAACCGCCACCATTACCAAAGTCAAAATGTAACCGAAAAACATACCGACAAGGCAGAATCTGTAACCCACGAACGAAACGATGGTTCATGCCATGCCCACAACCCAGACCTGAGGATAAAATCTGTGATGTAAAAACACGTAAATGGATGGATAAGAAGAAATGTGATCCACGAGAAAAACTAGAAGGAACTTTATGCGACCCTTATTCCGGTAAGTGGAGACCACTCCGCCGAGATTTTGACATCGATGAAGCTATCTAAGTGTTTAGTCAACTTTAAATTTACAATTAAGAAGTATTATATTAACCTAATACCCAAGTAGTTGGTTGGTCCATGAGGGAATCCGGACTTCGTTACTGACCTGAATTAAATCGAATGTTAGGTCCACACCAGAACACACCTCAATTGGGGGCTTACGCCCTCCCGGGAGCGTTATGACGACCCTCATTTCCTCCATTTCCTTGACGGGTTCAGTCAACAAACGCACCGCTGCCACCGTCGTATTTCCCTTTGAGTAATACTCCTTGTCTGTCAGGTAAACCCGTGCCACTGGCTTCAGTTCTGGGAACTCTCTGATCGAGATATCAACGTACCGGAACGTGAACAACTCCGGTCTAAACTGGGGTTGAGGGGTATAGTACGTAGTCGGTGCAACGGTGAATACAGCCGTGTCTTCATTGGTAAAACCTAGGGGTAAACTCGCATTGTTGTCCCTGTTGGCCCCGGACGCGAAAAGAAACGTGGCTTGAATAGTATCGGCAACCAAATTCTCTTCTATTTTGAAGTCGAGTGTGTGGTCCACATTATAGGCGTTCACACTCGTGTTCTCCGTGATGGTCCAAAACACGTTGTTCGATGAATTGAAGAACGCGTGGCCCTGGGCGTCCATTTGGGTATTGAATTGGAGTGTAAGGTCTTTGGCCATTTCTTCTACGTTTTTGTACCCGGCCGGGCTGAGAACAACGGAAAAATCCAGCACCTGGAGATTGGTCGCGACATCCGTCAATGATATGTCGACAATGTTGTTCCCGGGGAACCTCTCTTGTTGTTCGACGAACGTCGTTTGCAGCGATCCTCGGATGTTATAATTAACAAGTTCGATCGCCGCGACGTTTTCATATAAGTTATCAAGTGGCAAAACAAATTCAAACTGGTCTTTGCTATCGGTTGTGCGCTCATCGGGATCAATGAAGATACGGGTGCGTTTCAGATAATGTGGACCAAAGGTATGTTGTAGTGGCATCCTTTCTTTTTCTTTACTTTTCTTTACTTTTCTTTTCCTTTTCTTTTAGAAAGAAATAAATTTTTATTATCCTTTTAAATTGAATTGTTGTTTTTCTTTAATAAATGAAGGTTTGGTCAACCCAGGAGGGGATGTTCTGTGCTGGTTCCAATGACAAGATTTCAAACTCAAGCCAATGGGTGGGATCCTCGGTACTCGCGAGCCGCCGACCTCCCTCCAACCGTAGGGAGATTGTCAACTCGTCAAGACGCTGGATCGGTTGTTGTAACCATCGCACCGCCGTAGGAATCTGGTTTATGGGCCTTGTCATCTTGTGGTCATTCAGGAAAATACGGGCCACGGGGTTGAGTTCGGGGGCTTCTTTCACTGTAACATCGACGTATCGCAATGGGTTCAAGTTGTTGGTATAAGTAGATAGTGTCCCACCCCAAACCGGATCGGGAACCGTGTCGACCTTCTCGTATCCAAGTTGGCGATGCATGCTATCACTTTCGTTCGGTCCCGTCGCAAACAGAAGGCTCACGTCTGCAAATTCGTTTGGGGCGTCCATGTCTTGCATGAATAGTGCGTAGCGTCTCGGGGCGTATGGAAACGGGACATTGAAGAAGAAAACATTAAAGGACCCTTCCCCGATTGAGTCGGGTACTGGACTCGGGGTGGTCTGTCGCTGAAAAAGCCATCTGTTGTCTAGTACGGGTTGTACGGCCGCGACAAGCAGGTGACTGAACACTACACCGGTGTTGACGAGCCACATGAAGTAGTCCCCGGTAACACCATACTGGTTAGCAAAACTTTCTAATATAATGTTTTCCATATCAATCTGCAGTAGGAGCGACGTTCCACTGGATTCGGAGAGCAAGACATCCATTTTTGAATTACCGGCAATGGTTGATTGCTGATTATCCCCTGGGTACTCTAAATAGACGGTATCGAAACGCCCAGAGAACGTGGGTGTCAGTGACGAGCGGAGTGAGTAGTTGCGCAGCTCAAGTCCCACAATGTTCTGAAGCTGTTTCGGGACGGTTACAATATAATCCACGTACTTGGGTGGTAAAGTTGATGATGGGTCTCTTGGCTCACCGATGACGTGTTCGGCGAACACCCGGGACCGTTTTATATAATATGGGGTATCAACAACCTGAAGTGGCATGGTAATATATTTTTATTGTTGTCCTCCTTTTTTTGGTATATTAACTATACATGATATAATAAAATTCCATTCTCTCTTTTACATCTAACTAACTTTAATACACCAATCTTTGGTCCACGTATTCCGGGATGTTGCCTTCGGGGGAAATCAATAGGAGATCAAACACCAAATCTACTCCTCCTCGGTAGAACTCAATGGGGTCCCGTCCGTCCCGTAAAGTGAGTTTGATCCGCATTTTATCCAATCGTCGTACCGGGTCAACCAACAACCTCGTCTGTTTGTTTTTGTAGTTGTTACATCCCGCCGTATGGTTTAGTCCTATAGTTGGAAAATCCGGGAACAACGTAAATTCTTCATCATAGTAATCACCCACTCCCTTTTGGTCAATAGTGAAGGTGGTGCCAGCGGGCATGTCGGTCAACACAAGATCATTTGCGAAACCTGGATTACTGGTGATTATCACGGTGTTCGCCACTGCTTCGGCCGAGAACCGTATCTCGTTGTTGATTGCGGCTGCCGTTGCGGTCGCCACCTCCAAGGGAGATTGTCCTGCTGATATCACAACGGGAATCCCAGTGGACCCAGCAAAGCCTGGGTCAGTCGAGCCCGCGATACTGTACCAGACATAGTAATCGGATCCATACCCGTCCTGTATCTCAAATACACTGCCGAAACCCGGCCCAGTTTTGAAAGAATTGGCATCTGGTAACACGATAGTGGTGATCTCACTAATAAAGAAACTGAAATATTCGTTGTCATGTAAATCGGTGTCTGCGAGATTAATGCGCGCGACAGGGTCCAGTTCTGGAACTTCTTCGACGCGAACATCTACCCATGGAAACCCCTGTAAGTCACCGAAATACAGTTGTAATGGTGTCTTTTTGTCGGCCGTACTGAAAACGTATATAATAGTCAGGGTTCCAAAGGGATCTTGGGTATCTGCTTTGACGAAACCAAGGGTATGGTGCGCCGAATGTTCTTTATTTGGACCACTGCCAAACAAGAACTTGATTGATTGTTCGTAGTCTCCGGGTGGAGTCGCAACCGCTACAGTGGCGACAAAATAGAACCGCGACGTCTTATCCGTGTTCAAGACACTGAGGAACCCATTAAATGAACCTATGCTGACAGTCCAGGTGTGTGGACTGGTCCCAACTGAACTGAAGAACGGGTCGGCGGTGGCGTTCATTGCGTCGTTGAACAACACGGTGAGATCCGCTGCCAGCTCCTCCCCACTTGTATAGTTTCGGGGTGGGATTTCTACTGTAAACTCGAGGGTTTGAGCCCCAGAACCGAGGTTCCGCATTTGTACATCAATGAAATTGTTCCCATTTGTCGTCGAAGTTTTGGTGTAGAAGGTCTGGCTGATATCCCTACGGACATTGAAGTCCACCAACTCAATGGATGCCACTTTCTCGTACTCGGTGCCAAGGTCATAGACGAAATCAAAGGGGGATTTACTCAAGTTGGTATCCCGTTGATCCGAATCAACAAACACTCGGACACGTCTGATGTAACTTTGGGTATCGAAAGCTTGTAGTGGCATGATATGGTTGGTATCTTTCTTACGTGTGTGTGTCTCTCTTTACATTACATTGGTGTAAAGATAATTAAAGATTAATAATATATATATCATATATCATATATCATATCAATATCATTGAGAAACACTGTTACCACACCACAACATGTCAGTCACGTTTGATCCCACAGGAAAACACTGTGTTGCCCCACCGGCCGACGGAAAGACCCCCTGCCGTAAACTCTTTGTCTCCATGATGCCGAACTTCCTTGAGAAACGAAAAAGCGACCGGGCCAATATGGCACACGCACACGAGCGCATCCATAAGTATTTCCATGAGGGGTCCGAAGAGTTTGTACAACACCAGAACATGGTCCCAGTGTGTATTTTCACTTACAAGACCATCGAAGACGCTAAGGCAATGTATGCGAAATACAATGGGAAACCTGTACCTGACGGCAAGGGGGGGATTTTTGTTGTTCTGTTCTTTAATGAAATAACAAAGATCAAAAAATAATTATGTCTTGAGACTAGTAAGTAAGAATTGGCGGTAAGTCCAAAAAAGCAGAAAGAAGAAGAAAAAAAACATGCCACTCCAGGATATTGATACCAAGAAATACATCAAGCGCACGCGTTTGTTCCTGAGTAGTAATGACAAAGACGCGAATTCATCGAAAGGTGATTACGACTACGTAATTAATTTAAAACAAGAGATTCAGAACGTTCTTTCTATCGAGTTGATTGGGTGGAATATTCCGCGGTACCTGACCGCATCGTTCCTTGGGCGCTATACCCAAAGTGTGCTCCCATGGGCGTCCACCACCAATCCCAGGGGAGACGCTCCTGGAACATCGATCGCAGACGTTTTGGTCGTCAATGAATTCGGCACGGATTCGGTCACTTTTGTCCTCGACATGGAACTTGTCACCCCCGCGCCCCCGGCCCTTCCTGTGTCCTATGCCGGCAGGAAAATGACCATCGACCAGATTGCCGCTGCACTCCAGGAAGCCATCCCACTCGCCCTGGACGCAGCAGGACACGCGACACTGAACACCACTTTCTATACCGTAAACGTCGGCATCGACACGAGTAACCGTTTCTTCTTCAATATGCATCGAATTGGACTTCCCGCCACCCAAGCCACCGTTCAGTTCCTTTTCGCGACGGGTGCCAACCAAGAGGATTCAATGCACCGGGTCCTTGGACTCCCTAAGGAGGACACGGTCCCCGACCCATTGACCAGCGGGGTTCAATCCAACTGTTCCATCGACACCGAACCCTACCGGTACATTGATATTGAGCTGGGACAAATCCCCCAGTTCAAACCATTCGCACGCATTTATATTTCGGGCGACAGTACACGGAATGAGTTCAAGCGCCCCCAAGACACACCAGAACACATCAGACTACTCACGGATCCACTCCGACGCCTGGACAAACTAAACATCAAATTGAAGCTACAGGATGATAAAGCACCTAACCACGAAATTATAACGGGACACGACCTTTCCTTTGAGGTATTGTCGCTGGAACCAACAAATGTACTTCCTGACTGGGTCGACCAACGGTTATTTCTTTAAAATTTAATAAAATTTCGAACCCATCATGAATTAATAATTACATTATATAGAATTTATATTCTTATTTCACATGCGCGATAGGCCATATGGTGGCCAATATGTTATTGTTTCTGGCTCTTCGTTGGTTTGTGGGTTCAATTGTGACCGCACTATAGGCCAAAAAACACCAATACCAAAAGCAACGACACCCAAGATCAACAACAATGTCACTGGGGTCCCCGCCAAATCAAGCCCCATGAAACTCTCCACCTTGCCATCAATCTTCGCGGCGACCAAACAGGCACTCACGCAATCCGCGTTCTTGCCCTGAGGCCATTTCCGGCGACCCCCGTCTTGACTACAGGGCGCTGCGCACATGTTAATATTCATGGATTCAAACAACCCCTTGTCTAACCCAAGTTTGTGGTGACAGTTGTTGTTCGCACCACCTTCTGCGTTCGCTTGGATCAACGAGTTACAAAGACGCTGGCATTGTCCCACGGATCTGTTTTCTTCTCGAAGACGACTGTATATACCACACCCAATGGCATGACTCGCAGTCTGGTTCGTTGACGTCCATTTGCCATTGACGCCCTGACTAGAACTTTCGGTTTCCCCGGTACACGACTTGGATAACTCTCTTCCCTTGGCGACACATTGTTTGTACAATTCATCCACGTTTGATGGAATAGGGGGTCGCCCCTGTGGCACGGCCTCGGGCTCAACCTCGGTCACATTCTCAGGCACTTCGGCGTCGGTACCCAGAACATTAGATGACGGAGGGGGCACGTAATCCGGGGTTGGTGCTGGTGCTGGCGGGGTATCAATGCTAATACTTGGGGCATCACCTGAAATCGAAGTATCTCCCGTTGATGACGGAACCTCATTAGCACTACCACTTGTCGGTCTAATGTATGTTTGACCAGCAGGGGGGTCCACGGTAACGACACCAACGGCTCCAGGAACACCAGGAGCACCACCGGCCCCAGCACCAGAAGCCCCAGGAGCAGAGCCATTACTACCACTACCATTACCATCACTACCATCACCTCCGATCATTCCAGTGGCATATGAACCAATAACAAGGATGGTCAATACGACCACGCCAGCAGCTACTTTTTTCCATAGTGGTATACCAGCTTGTGTTTCAGGTGAATCCATTATTTACTTTGATTTATGTTGTTGAACCAAAACACTTTTTTTTCTGGTTGTGGTTGTCTTAAACACTAATACAGAAAAAAATATGTATATTTCTCAATTTGTCCCAAGTAATTTGTCGTTTTAATAAATTTTTAACTTAAGTTACTTGCTCCTGTACAAGAAAATGGGAATCCTTCTGCATAGTGATATCCTCGTTTGAGGTTTCTGTCGTCTGAATCAATACCTCGAGACGGTCATTGACTGTCATTTGGATCCTAGGGGTAAAGATCGCAACCGATTCGGCACGTCCTTGTGTATTGGTACTAAACGTCGTGCTAGCAATAATATTATCTGACATATCCGAATCTTTATAGTGGCAAACATGAATGGTAAATTCCTTTACCTGGTTTGATCCAGTATAGAAGGAACCATTGAAAATCCCCTTTACGTTAATGGTTTCGGATGTTAAACAAGTCACTGAGTTGTTCCCCGTCTGGGAAAACCATACCTGATCGACAGAAACTGTGGTACCACTGAGTAAAACAGGATCTTTCAACCCAGCTGGCGCAGCCGCGGTACCGATAAGATTATTCTGAACCACTGAGGTACATTTCCAGTAAATACCCACAAACGTATTCGTAATCCCTTTCGTATTCTGTACCCTAGCTTCTTTATCGGCTTCCGTGATTCCAGACAAAACAGTACCATCTCCTTGGAAATTCGCACCATCTAATTGGAACAATTCGTCCTCCACAAAATTGGCGGGCGTTACCTCAAACACAGTAACATTTGCCGGCACCAAAATATTGGGATTACCACCCAAACGCGATGCAAACGTCTGGCCAACCGCGCATTTATAAATAGAGTATACAGAATCAGTAAGACTCCGGGCAATAGAAGTAGTAATAAAATAACCACCTAACCATGTCCCCCGAAATTCAAGACTAGGAGTTCCACCAAAACGCCCTGTCCCTGATTCCAATCCCTGGCGATATCCATCGAAATACCCTAAATTAGTACAGTTATTAAAGTTGACACGTTCAAACTCCACTGCATTAAAACCAGTTGCATCCGTTAACGCAAACACTGACCCCGATGCCCCGGTTGCCGACAAAGCCATTTCTTGCATTAAAACGTTTCCTGACCCCCCACCCGGACTAATGAACATGGGTTGGTTATCCGACGAACTCAAGGACGAAATATCGAACCCAAACCCATGCATCTGCAGACCCGCCGCTGGCACTGTAATTTGATACCCCGATATATCCAAATTCCCGTCAATAGTATAGACCTTCGTGGAATCGATTTCCCCATCGAAGAGTCCGTCATCAATACTGGCTTGCGTCACAATAATTTGGGATTCCGGGGAAGCAAGTGTGATCGCTTGCCCGTTGACAGTAAGGGTATCGCATGTGATATCGGTTGTATGTAAATGCTTTCCCTCTCGAAATCGCGGAAGGAAACCATGTTTTGACATTCCGTGTTTATATATTATGTTTATTACACATAGTACACACATATTATTTTACATTTTATTGAGCAGGGTTGATTCCTTCCTCTTCTTCTTCTTCTTCTTCTTCTTCTTCTTCTTCTTCTTCTTCGGATGCATTGTAGTTGGAATCAGAAGAACACGTGTAATCGCTGTCGTCTTCATCTTCTTCCTCTTCGTAATCCAAATCCTCATCTCCAAGTGACGCACTATCGGAAACTAAAAAACTGTCGTTCTCGTACTCGTTATCACCTTCCTCGAGACTGTTCACTGATGATCCGTTCAGTGAGATAGCGTCGTCACTGTTGTCATCATTGTCGCTGTAATCATCCTTTGGGTCGAAATCTTCTGGGATGTAAACAGGAACAGGTCTTTTACGGTTGCGACGTGGTCGGTCGTCCATTCTGTCTTTGTGATTTATTTATAATGTTTTCGTTTGTGACACGGAGTAATTATCTGTTCCTATTAATCATAACAGATAATTTCCAATATACATTACACCAAAGAAAAAAGAAAATGCACTCGTTTTCAGGGGGTTTGTATGGTTTTCTTTTCGCTGTAATTAATGTTGCGTTGTTATCGTATTTTCTACAAATTCTCGGGGGCAACGGCTCTATTTTTTCATTTGAGTTGGTTCCGCGGGTATTGTTTTTCCATTTCCTAATAACATTCCTATTGGGAACCACATTCAGTGCCTGCTTTTTCTCGGTGACAAGTGACTGTTCCATTGGAATCTTCGTGGCTGCGACGGTCATCCTCTATGCCGTGGCGTTGGTAATGTTGGTGACGGGAGAAGCGGCCCTCTTTGTGGTTTCGGCTTTCGCTGTTCTTTATGTGTACTCGAGGGTGTTCGGTCGCGACCCGTCGTGGTTGCCGATGATGTTGGCGGCACTGGTGTATTTGGTATCAACCACTTTTCTGCTTTCGGATCTTGATTTCGTTGATCCCTTCCTTTTGTCCCTTCCTGGAATACAAGGCACGTGGAAAAAATCGGAACCCCCATCCGGGTACCTCGCGGGAGACGGCGGTCTCTTTTCTCTTCCCATGGTGGTTAGTGCATTGATGGTGGTGTCAGTGTTGGTTGTGTTCCAGTACCGACCATGTTTGCCGGACAAACTGATTATTAATGGGCAAGAACACCATAAGGCCTATATCACAAAAGAAGAGGCAAATAAGTTGAAAGAGAATGGGGGGAGCGGAGAGGTAGTTGGATTGGGTGGCGGTGGTGGTGAGCTGGTGCGGGCCTATGCGACACCAATGAAAACACGACAAGAACGCACGGACTCGTTTGCTACCGATGCCACCGGTGCCACGGAAATTGTTGAATATGACGGCGATGGAGATGATGGGTACAACACAGATGACACGGGTGTCACGGATATTGTTGGCCCTTTTGATGAAAACAGAGCAGGCGGAGTCGGAGGCGAACACGAATACGATGATTATGACCGATTACAAGCAATTCAGCAACAATATTATCAACAACAACGAAGACAGGATTACTACCTACAAAGAAACAATACAGAATACAGCCCTGCTAAACCCGTTGATACGAGTGTAACGGATGAATTATTCAAAGATCCTAATTTTCGCAAATTACCCAAAAGACTCAAAGATAAACTTCTTGAGGAATTAGATTCGGATTCTAGTGACGAAGAAGATTTACCCCCCAGCAACAACGAGAGGATTCGAAGAGCTGGAGAAAAGTATAGGAAAAAAAGGGGTGGGGGTAAAAAGTGACTATTAATTAGTGTGTAAAGTTTATTTGGTAACGACTTGGTTAAAAATATGTACCGGTAAAATAAAATCTCGTTACCAACAGTAGAGGAAAAACAAACATTGTATTGTTCCCCATCAACCCATCGATCCATCTACCTATCATGAGTGAAACACATGTTGAGGCAACCATTGATTCGGCACAAAATGCTACCAAGAGCACTTGGTCCAAATGGAAGACATGGCTGGTCATCGGACTCGTGATTATTGTTCTTCTTTGTATCGCCTACTTTTTCATCCCAAGTGAAGGGATGGTAGGTGGTCCCGCGCTCGCGGCGTACCTTACAGGAGCACCACAACCCACAACAACGGACAACTTCAAGACACCGAGTAAAGATCATTACGAGACCGAGGATACTCTTCTAACCCTAGCCCGTCGGGCCAAGAAGGTTGGTTTGATGCTTCAAGGAAGCTCGAATTGTGGTTGGTCGACGGAGCAGAGGGAGATGTTCGGTGCTCGAGGATCCGAGGCGCGAAAGGTGCTCGAAAGCATTTATATCGAATGTGTGACGAGCGAAATGTGTCCCAACGTTCGTGGGTTTCCGACCTGGGTATACAAAGACAAACAGTACCCTGGGTTCAAGAGCCCCACTGCGCTACGAACACTCATCAACGAACTGGAATCCGTGCAACCTCGTCCGATGATCAGTGGTCCATCGGAACCCATTGATGAGGTAAACATTCCCGATGCAGAGAACGCGGTTGATTCGGGGAACCCTGGGGTTTCCGTTGAATCTATCCGTAAGTCGAGGAACGAGGCCAAGCGCGACGAAGCAGATGCCGCGAAAAGTGCGAAGAGTGCTCAACTGGAGTCCAACCGACAATCAGGGTTCAAAGGTGGTATCGGTGGTTTTGACCCGAAAGACACGGGGGGTTTTCCCCCTGGGTCCAGGAAAAGGGCTCGGAAGGAGAACGTTCGTGGCGTATCCAATTTCCCGCCCTTAAATGTGCCCGACATGCCTGGTACCCAACCCTTCGTTCTCGATATGCAACACACCGACGACCAGACGCTCCAGGGGAGGGTGCCCCGGGCCGCGTCGGAGCCCCATGTCCCGTCTGCTTCCATAGCGGAACAATTGATCCGTTCGTTCGACCACGCTCGTCAACACAACGATACCCGACTGGAAGAAGGTGAGACCGTCGCGAACGCCAAGTATCCACATGCCACCGACATTACTACCGGGGAACCCTTCGATGACAATACCATTGTGTTCAAGAAAAACTAAAATTAAAATTAACAAAAAGGAAAAAACACAAGGGTTTATTTAGTATACAGTCATTATAATCGGTTTTGAGTGACACCAGATTTTCTACTTGTATGCTATCCTTAGAATCGAGTCTTTATATATATTTTTGGTCGTCATACAAGTTCCCCCCGATTTTCAGCTAAGGATTACATACAAGTTACCCCCGATAATATAGGATGCAATGTTACACACTGTGCCGTGTTCGGAATCAAGGGGAAAACGTGGTAGTGGAGGTGGGCGGAATTGTGAAAATATTATGATGACTTCCAAAAACAAAAAATAACCAATTTTTTCACAATTGAAACAAAAAATTAAGTTAAAAGCTATACATAAATATAACAAAATATAATGATAACCAATAAAATAGAAAACACAATGTTGTGTGGCTCATTGTTTTTTTTCTCTTATATCTCATAATACAAAAGTGTAAAACCGGATTTACTTAAGTAAACCATGGGTGCTGGTACTTCTACTTCGCGGACATCGGTTGATAACTTGACGAAAAGTTCTATTTCTTCTGCGATGTCAGCAAATATTAATGCGTCGGCGAGCACAAATTGCGCAAACGCACAGACGGTGATTGGGGCGAGGGGTTGCGACATCACTTTTGGTCCTCAGGCATGTAAGGCGTCGGTGATATCGGATTTCGTCGGTAGTCAGAATATGAGTGCATCGTTTCAACAGGATGTAATGAACGACCTTACTGCCAAATCACAGGCGGCAATGGAGGGTCTGGTGATTGGTTTCGCGTCAAGTGATTCGTCGACTATAATGAAGAACCAAGTAGATGTAAGTCAAAACATTTCTCAGTCTTTCATGACGGATTGTACTCGTGATTTAAAGGCAATGAACATGCAATCCATCGTAGATTGCGAGAACAGTACGATCAACCTCAATACACAGTCTATGGAGGCGAGTGTGATTGGTGCTTGTGTTGCAGACCAGATTGGTGATACCGAGTCGGCTCAGAGTTTGACAAATGTCATAGATGCGGCTTCGTCGGCCAAGACCAGTGGTCTCGATGTAATAGGTCTTATTGTTGCTGCTATGTTACCTTTTCTGATGATGATGGGGGTTCCACTTTTGGGTATGTTGGGTTTTGGTATTGTTGCCTCGATGTTTGCGCTCGTTGCGTTGTTTATAGCATTGGTCGTGTTTGTATGGCCTGGTACTACATGGTGTCTCGATTTGTTGGTGTTTGACGCATGTTTGCCTTCGGTTGCCAGGGCATTTAACCTGGCTCCCTTTTTCCCTGAAGTACCGTTGTCGGACAAGTTTTGTTCGGCCAATTCGGATGGGACTGGGACGGGACATATCAGGAACGACACGGTGGTGAACCGTTTCATGTGGATTGATAACCAGTGTCTCAGTCAGAAGGACAAGGCTAGTTGCACTGAGGCGGAAAAGATCAAGAGTTTCAAGAGTTGCGGTGCGTTCCAGAAGAACAACATGTGTCAGGACAAGAGGTTCCTGGAGGGGAGAAGTAAGTACATTGCGGTGGACAAGATCTGTAACGAGATTGCGATGCCAGAAGGCGGTTTGAAGTATTGCAATGCGGAACACTTGACTAACAAGTTTTTCGCCCCTAGTGGTGCCAAGGGGTATGATGGGTGTATGCGATGCACGGGGCCCACAAGCAAGACCTGGGGGATGTGGGTGAAGAAACCTGAGTCAGGGGATCCCTCGGTGGCTAATATGTGTTCCGCTTTGGACCATGTGAAACATTACGTTGGTGCTAGTAAGTGTTCGGATTCCGGTGAGGCCCAGTATTGTCACTCGAATGACGAGCTGCGACAGATGTCTCCCTACGAATGTCTGAACCCCGCGTACCAGCAAGCCAAGGAGAAGTTCTCGAAAACGTTACGAAAATGCGAGGAACTGGAGAAGAACCTGCCTCCTCAACTGACCGCGGCACAGAACAACGGGGTTCCGATCGAATTCTCGCGCCAATGTCCGCCAAACCTATTTGATTATGTCACAGAGTGTGACAAGGAAACGGGGAAATGTAACTACGAGGCAGTGCGCCAGACGGGAGAATCGGACGCCAGCTTTGCCGCCCAGCAACTCGCATGCAAGAACAGTTTCACGGGGTGTACTGACGAAGATTAT
>Ga0181587_10000770_pt1 | contig 26483 bp, 20 predicted proteins | sample 071ome_27_FD_132463 | JGI IMG/M metagenome (GOLD analysis project Ga0181587, IMG submission 132463) | Coastal salt marsh microbial communities from the Groves Creek Marsh, Skidaway Island, Georgia - 071409AT metaG (megahit assembly) | ecosystem: Environmental > Aquatic > Marine > Intertidal... | reverse complement strand
GTTAGACGCGCGCAGCGCTGCCATACTTCGGGGTCACTACCGGAACCGATGTGACTGTGCAGGCCCGTTATACGGAGGTTGAATTCCTGAGCAATCCTCACGACTTCATCCATGTGCTCATGCCAGATACCAAAGCTTGCAGAAGGTCCTCCTACGTTTGTGCGCTTACTGTGGCCCGAACCGAGACCTGGATTGACGCGCACTGATACCTCACCCCCTGGGAACAGCGTTCCGTAGGTGCGTAACTGGTGCAATGAGCAGGCGTTGAAGAGCACGCCTTGGTTGACTAGGTCGCTCAAGTCATAGGGAAGCTGCTGTGCCGTAATCTGAATGTGAGCAGGGGGGACGCCGGCTCGTATGGCGCGCCGGGCTTCGTAGCCGCTGCTGGCATCGATGTGCAGTCCCTGATCGCTGAGTATGCGGATGACGGCGACGTTGGGACAGGCTTTCATGGCATAGCGTGCCGTAAGGCCGAATGCGTTGGGAAAGTCTAGTGCTTTCTGCGCCTGCGACTCCAAGGTGTTCTGATCGTAGACAAACACGGGCGTACCGTGCTCTTTTTGAATGCGTCGAACGTGTTCCTCCGAGAGGAAAGATAGCTTCTCCATATGGGCCGTAACTTGATATTTTTTAATGGAATTGGTAGCTTTTAGAAGCAATAATCAACGCTACGATCACCGCTTCTGTCAAGGCGTATATCCCCCTTGAGCACCTATATCCTCGGCATTTCTGCATTCTATCACGACAGCGCTGCGTGTTTGGTTCGCGATGGAACTATTGTCGCCGCCGCGCAGGAAGAACGCTTCACGCGAAGAAAGCACGATGCCGAGTTTCCGCACCATGCGGTCGCATACTGCCTGCGCGAAGCAGGTATAGACGTTGAAGATCTGCACTGCATCGGATTTTACGACAAACCTCTGCTCACCTTTGAACGCCTGTTGGAAACCCATTTGGCCACTGCACCTCTGGGGATCCGCCTGTTCTGGAAGAGCATGGTAGTGTGGATAAAAAAGAAGCTGTGGATACCGCACATTATCCAAGAAGAGTTGAAGTGCGAAGTCCCCGTGCTCTTTGGAGAGCATCACGAGTCTCATGCGGCTTCCGCTTTCTACCCATCGCCTTTTGAGGAATCGGCGATTATGACGCTGGACGGCGTGGGCGAATGGACGACGACTAGTTACGGGCACGGGCGAGGTTCCGAAATTCATACCCTTGCCGAAACGCGTTTTCCCCATTCTCTAGGCCTACTTTACTCGGCGTTTACCTATTTTACTGGCTTTAAAGTCAATTCGGGTGAATATAAGCTGATGGGATTGGCCCCCTACGGCGAACCCAAGTATGTGCAACAAATACTGGATAACGTCATCGATCTAAAGGACGATGGGTCGTTTAAGCTCAACACCCGCTATTTTGACTACCTCTCAGGTTTGAAGATGACCAGTGGAGCGATGAATAGTCTGTTTGAGGGACCGCCTCGTCAGCCCGAGTCTCCGCTTACACAGCGCGAGATGGATATTGCTCGTTCCTGTCAGGTTGTCACCGAAGAAGTTATGTTGCGCATCGCTCGTCAGGTGCATAGCGAGACGGGGTCCAAGAACTTGTGCATGGCCGGTGGCGTTGCGCTCAACTGTGTGGGGAACGGTCGTATTTTGCGCGAAGGTCCGTTCGAACGCATGTGGATACAGCCGGCAGCGGGTGATGCAGGTGGCGCACTGGGCGTTGCGCTGGCTCTCTGGTATCGATACTTAGAAAATGAACGCACCGTTCCCGCCGGAAGTGATGCGATGCAGGCCGCTCTGTTGGGACCGCAGTTTAGCGGCGATGAGATCGCCTCTTTTGTCCAAGAACAGGGTGCAGTTGCCCACCGTATGGAGGACGATGATTTGCCCAAGCGCGTAGCCGCCATTTTGGCTGAGGGCAAGGTCGTTGGCTGGTTTCAGGGCCGCATGGAATTTGGACCACGGGCACTTGGAGGACGTTCCATATTGGGCGACCCTCGCTCAGAAGAAACGCAGTCAGTGATGAACCTAAAGATTAAATTTCGCGAAAGCTTTCGCCCATTTGCCCCCTCCGTGCTGCGAGAGTACGTGCACGAATTCTTCGAGCTTGATGCGGATTCGCCTTATATGTTACAGGTTGCACCCGTAAAAGAGGAGAGGCAGATTGCGATGAGCAATAGCGAGCAGCAACTGTTCGGTATTGAAAAACTCAACGTGTCCCGCTCGGACATGCCGGCGATTACGCACGTCGATTACTCAGCTCGCGTGCAGACAGTGTGTCGCCAAGACAATCCGCGCTATTACGATCTAATTAAGGCCTTCCAAGATATAACGGGCTATCCCGTTGTGGTGAATACCTCGTTCAACGTGCGCGGAGAGCCGATCGTATGCACGCCTGAAGACGCGTACCGCTGTTTTATGCGCACGAAGATGGACTATCTGGTGTTGGGAAACTACGTGCTAGACAAGCAAGAGCAGCCCGAATGGGAAGAAGAAGTGGATTGGCGAGAGGAGTTTGAGCTTGACTGAACGGAGTGAGGGGTGGTGGGGCGTTTCCACGCCTCAGAGGAAAGACCTGCGGAACTTCGCCTTCATCATGGCCGTTGCTGCGCTGCTCTTAAGCGGTGTGCTCTGGTATACTTATCGCACTGAAGGCATGCAGATTGCCTGGATGGTTGCCGGTGGGTTTGTCGGGGTGGGATTGGTGTTACCCACCTTGCTCAAACCGCTGTTCTTCGTCTGGATGGCCCTCGCGCGTTTACTGTCAATCGTCAACACGCATCTCCTCCTAGCGCTTATATTTTACACGCTATTTACGCTGATCGGCGGCGTCATGCGCATAGTGCGATACGATCCACTTGACCGTAAGCGATCTTCTGGTCAAGCGACGTACTGGCATCGCCGAGAGACCCCTCTACTCAACCGCAAGCACTATGAGCGGCAGTTCTGATAGAGCCTTGATCTTGTGCTGTACAGCCTTTATATTTCTAACCTTCTGAGCTCGTGCTGATGGCTTTTTCGCCCACAGGCGAAAGTGCACGCTTCGTGCCTTCCGACTGCGCAGACCGACACTGGATGCGGCGTGCGCTGGCACTGGCCGAAGAGGCGGGCCAAAACGAAGAAGTGCCCGTCGGAGCGGTTGTTGTCGGTCCTGCAGGAGTACTGGGACAGGCGGCAAACGAGATTGAAAGATCTGGTGATCCAACGGCGCATGCCGAAATGCTGGCGATGCGTCAGGCCGTGGAAACGGCGGGTGACAAGAGACTTCTACAAACGACGATGTACGTGACATTAGAGCCCTGTGCCATGTGTGCAGGAGCTATTGTCCTCGCTCGTATTCCGCGAATTGTATTTGCGGCCTTTGATCCTAAAGGTGGAGCGTGTGGCACGTTGCGCAACGTCGTTCAAGACGAGCGACTCAACCATCGCTGTGCGGTGCAAGGTGGCTTGTTGGAAAGCGAAAGTGCCGAGCTTTTAAAGGCCTTTTTTGCTCGTCTTCGTCAGAAAAAGAAATAGTGGAGAGGTGCCGGAGTGGTCGAACGGGGCGGTCTCGAAAACCGTTGTGGCTGTAAGGTCACCGAGGGTTCGAATCCCTCCCTCTCCGCCATGTCACATTTCCGTATTGCGGAGAGATGACCGAGTGGTCGAAGGTGCACGACTGGAAATCGTGTGTGGCGTTTATAGCGTCACCGAGGGTTCGAATCCCTCTCTCTCCGCCATGAATGATGCGTGGGGCAGTAGCTCAATTGGGAGAGCGCCAGGTTCGCAATCTGGAGGTCGTGGGTTCGATCCCCATCTGCTCCACCATTTTCTGTAGGTCGTGCTAGATGGGGAGATAGCGGTGCCCTGTACCCGCAATCCGCTATAGCGGGATTGAATTCCCATCCAGAGGGCTTAACGCTCCCATTCGACCAGCGATAAGTAGCGTTGATGATCGGATTCTGCGCAACGCGGAGTTTCTGAACCCCGTCAGGACCGGAAGGTAGCAGCGGTAGGAATTTCTCGGTGTGTGCCGCAGAGTGGTCCGATTGGAGCTAACTGACGCAGGGAAAATAGGAGGTTGAGGTCGAAGATGGGTGCACGGCCTTTTTATTGCAGAGTCTCTATTCCGCGTCCCCGAGAGGGGCTTGCGGATAGGGATTCGGCACGAATCATTGTGGGTCTAAGGCCCTCCCCCTCACGTTGACTTCTGACGACATTCATGGCCTATCAAGTAACAGCGCGCAAGTGGCGCCCACGTAAATTCGACGAGGTGGTGGCACAGGACCATATCACTACCACGCTGAAGAATGCCATTCTGTCTGAGCGCATTGCCCAGTGTTATTTGCTGTGCGGACCGCGTGGAGTCGGTAAGACTACGACTGCGCGCATTCTGGCTAAAGCGCTCAACTGTTCTGATCGACAGGGCGCCGATCCGTGTGATACGTGTGAATCCTGTCAGAGTATCGTAGCCGGCACAAGCATGAACGTGTTGGAGGTCGATGGTGCGTCCAACAACAGCGTTGAGGACATCCGCGAACTGCGTGAAGTCGTGCGTTACGCAGCGACTGAAGGCACCTATAAGATCTACATCATAGACGAAGTTCACATGCTCTCGACGGCGGCTTTTAACGCACTGCTGAAGACCTTAGAAGAGCCTCCTGCCCACGTCGTTTTTATCTTTGCTACGACCGAAGTCCAAGCCGTACCCGATACTATTCTCTCTCGCTGTCAGCGATTTAACTTTCGCCGCGTTGCAGCGGGGCAGATTGCGGCTCACCTGCGCGTTATAGCCGATGGAGAGGGTATTGTAGCGGACGAACGCGCTCTCTTTCTCTTGGCCAATCGCGCCGATGGGGCGCTGCGCGATGCGGAGAGCCTGTTTGATCAAGTTGTGTCTCTGAACGCAGAAGGCATTTCTGCGGACGTAGTCGAACAGGTGTTGGGCCTCGTTGATCGATCCATTTATTTCGAAATAATGGAAGCGGTTGTCGAGGCGAACCCCGCGCGGGTGATAGATGCATTAGATCGCGCCGTGGAGGCCGGTGCAGAGGTCGAGGAATTTACCCACGGTCTCGTCGAACTGCTGCGCCACGTTTTATTGGCAAAGGTGCAGGAATCGGCGGCTACGTTAGACGTAGCCGAGGAAGATAAAGTAAACTACGAGACGCTTGGCGCCGCATTTGCGACCGAAGATGTCATGCGCATGTTGCAGGTGCTCATGGACTTAGAGGGCGAGCTAAAGCGCTCTGTATCTCCGCGTTTTCGCTTGGAACTCGCCCTTGTTCGTTTTGCTCTCATGGGGCGGGCCGTTGACGTTGGTGAGCTCTTGACGCGAATTAAAGCACTGGAAGAGGGGGCTGTAACGCGTCCTTCTGTAGGTGCAAAGCCGACCGCTTCGAATCTCTCGCGTCCAGCGCCTACGACCGCTCGGGAATCTCGCCCAAGTGTTCGCCCTGAGCCACCCGCACCCGATAGAGAAGTTGACGCGCCAAAGCCAACGGAGAAGGCTGTGTTGCCTGCCTCGGAATCGTCTCCCTCGCGTCCTCCGGTCGTGTCGACACCAACGGCAGAAGAGACCCTACAGCCGCCGGCCGATGATTCCAGTCGGGGTAGCCTCAGCTTTGAACAACTGTCTGCGCGTTGGGATGAGCTTATCGACGCCGTTCGCGGGGTTCAGCCCGCGCTGGCAATCTTTTTGAAAGGAGCCCGTTTGTTAGCCCTTGAAGGGAAGTCGATTAAGCTGGGTTTTGTTGCAGACGACCGGTTTCCCATGGCTCAGGTTGTAAAGAACAGAGAGAGCATAGAAGCGATCTGTGCAGAGCGATTAGGCGACGTGCTGCGTCTCAACTGCGTCGTTGCAGGCGGGGCAGAAGAAGACGCCGGGGAAAAAAAAAAAGTAGAGATGCCTGAGGATGACTCAACTGTACAGTCTATCTTGGATACATTTGACGGGGAACTCGTTTGAGATGCGTCTGCAAGAGGTGAACTCATGGGTCCTGCACCCCTAGAAGATCTCATTTCAGCTTTTGCTAAACTGCCGGGCATTGGCCGTGTGACTGCACAGCGCCTAGCCCTTCACGTGCTGAAGCGGCCGCGCGAAGAGGCCGAGGTATTGGCCAATACACTCGTCGCCGCGAAAGATGGTATCCAGTACTGCAGCGAATGCTTTAATTTCACAGAGCGAGAGAGCGACCGTTGTGCGATTTGTCGAGATGAGCGTCGCGACGAGCGATGTATATGCGTAGTCGAAGAAGCGAGCGACGTTTTGGTGTTGGAAGCTAACCAAATTCACCGCGGCGTCTTTCACGTGCTGGGCGGTTTGCTGTCTCCGCTGGAGGGCATCGCGCCCGAGGATCTGCGTATTGGGGAACTCGTAGCGCGCGCGCAGCGCGTGCAGGCTAGCGAAGTTATTATCGCGCTTAATGCAGGTCCAGAGGGAGATGCTACCGCTAGCTACCTACATCAACTGCTCTCTCCGCATGCTCAGGTTTCGCGTCCCGCGCGCGGCCTTCCGGTAGGAGCCGATCTCGATTTGGCCGACCGCGTGACGTTGACGCACGCGTTTGCTGGCCGGTCTTCGCTATAATTGGGAGCGGGCAAGCATATGAATCGGCACGAAATACTCAATCTTCCAAACTGTCTGACATTCTCGCGGATTGTTCTGACGCCGGTTTTCCTCCTACTGCTCTTTGCCGACGTGTGGTATTGGAAAAGCATGGCATTTGTCGTCTTTTCCATCGCTTCGTTAACGGATTTTTACGATGGGAAGTTGGCTCGTGAAGGAGATCAGGAGACCGCGATTGGACGGTTCTTAGATCCGCTAGCGGATAAGTTCTTGGTTACTTCTGCACTCGTAGCTTTTGTGTTTGATCGCCTGGTCAGTTTTTGGTTGGTCGTGCCCATTGTAACGCGTGATGTAGTCATAACGATTATGCGCATATACGGATTGTACCGTGGTCGACAAATGATCACGTCGCGCTTTGCAAAGTGGAAGACTGCGGTGCAGCTTTTTGCCGTTATCTTCCTGCTTCTGCTAATCGGTATTCAGCAGGTAACGGAGCACTTTCTCGACATGGGCGTCGTGGTTGAAGGCGCGATCATAAAGATGTTGGCCAACGGGTTGATGGGCGCGGTCCTCGTGCTAACCGTTTTATCGGGTTTGCACTACGTATTTCGCGCTAGCACGTTCACAAATAGTGCGGATTCGCAGAATTAATTGGGAGAGGTTGCGCTCTGTATAATCTGTATAAACTGATTGCAACGCTATGTTATGCAGGCTACGCCCCTATTGCGCCCGGAACAGCGGGTACGGCAGTCGTTGCGCTCCTGTACTGCGTTCACTTTTCTCTTGCTCCACCTTTGAGCGCTGTCGGATGGTGTTTGCTGCTGGTCGTTGGCTTTTTCGTGGCCGTCTATACGGCGGACGTTGCATCGCGCGAATGGGGCAAGGATCCCGGCCGCGTCGTTGTTGATGAAGGTATTGGTTTCTTTGTTACGGTGGCGTTCCTACCGGCGGGTTGGTGGACGGCCATCGCTGGTTTTTTTGTGTTTCGCGCATTGGATATTGTCAAGCCGCCGCCAGCGCGCCAGATGGAGGCGTTGCCGGGAGGATGGGGTATTGTTGCGGATGACGTGATGGCGGGCATATACGGCAACTTAATACTGAGGCTGCTTTTTTTCGCAATTGGACTGGGTGATTAGCATTAAGCGCCTCGCTCAGTTCACGCCATACGAAGGGGAGAACGATGGCTAAGACGAACGGACGGAGTAACGACAGCGGAAGCGACAAGGGAAAAGCCCTTGAACTGGCCATGTCGCAGATTGAGAAGCAGTATGGCAAGGGATCAATTATGCGCTTAGGGGATCAGGGAGGCGTTGCGCAGATTGAGTCAATTTCTACCGGATCCCTAGCGTTAAATGCTGCACTGGGTATTGGTGGTTTACCCAAAGGGCGGATCATAGAGATTGCTGGACCTGAAGGAGCGGGTAAGACGATGCTGACGCTGCACGCGGTGCGTGAAGCTCAGAAGAGAGGGGGAACGGCAGCCTTCATAGATGCGGAGCATGCGCTAGATGTCAGTTTTGCTAAGCGTATCGGAGTGGACACAGAAAACCTGATTATATCACAGCCCGACAGTGGAGAGCAGGCGCTGGAGATTGTCGATACGCTCGTGCGCAGCGGTGCCTTTGATATTATCGTTGTGGACTCAGTGGCAGCGCTGGTGCCGCAGGCTGAACTCGAAGGTGACATGGGAGATTCCCACATGGGGTTGCACGCGCGACTGATGTCGCAGGCGTTGCGCAAGTTGACGGGTTCGATCAATCGCTCGCACACGTGTTTGATCTTTATCAACCAGTTACGCATGAAGATCGGCGTGATGTTCGGAAGTCCGGAGACTACAACGGGGGGACGTGCGCTGCCCTTCTACTCATCTGTGCGTTTGGACATTCGCCGGATTGCGCGCGTCAAAGATGGAGACATAGACATTGGCAATCGCACTCGCGTTAAGATCATTAAGAACAAGGTAGCTCCGCCGTTTCGAGAGGCAGAATTTGATCTGATTTTTCACGGGGAACAGATCGGCATTTCTTGGGAAGGTGATCTCATTGATATCGGTGTTGATAAGGGTCTTGTTGACAAGAGCGGTGCCTGGTTCTCCTACAACGGCGAGCGATTGGGACAGGGGCGCGATAACGCTAAGAATTTCCTGCTCGAACATCCTGCCATTGCAGACGAAATTGAGCAGAAGCTGTGCGTAGAATTGGGATTGGTCGAAGCAGATGGCGAAGATGGAGAGACAGAAGACGAAGCGTGATAAAAAAGCACAGACGCCGTATCAGGAGGCGCGCGAAGTTGGCTTAGCCTATCTGAGCAGGCGTGCAAGAACGGTGCACGAAGTGGCGCAGAGGTTAAGGGAGAAAGCGTTTTCTGAAGAGGTGATCTCCGAAGTGCTCTCTGAACTAGAGCGCCTTCGCTTTGTCGACGATCGAGCCTATGCGCGTCGGTGGATAGAGGCGCGTATAGATAGGGCTGCGGGTGCGCGCAAACTCGCCCAAGACCTACGTAGAAAAGGAATTGCAGCTGATGTGATCGACCAATTGCTGTCCGAGTATTCGGCTCAGCTAGAAGATCCCGAACGAGCAGTTGATCTCTTGCGCAAACAGGCGTGGAGATACCGTTCGCTAGAGCGGGACAAAGCGCAGCGTAGGATGTTGGGCTTTTTGGCGCGTCGCGGCTATGATGGAAGGACGGCATGGGAGTCCATAGAACACGTTTGGAAGGAAATAGAAGAGGATGAAGTCTAAGGATATTCGGGAGGGTTTTCTTCGCTTTTTTGAGGGTAAGGCTCATACGCGCGTGCCCAGTGCACCCGTTGTGCCGCAGGATGACCCAACGCTCTATTTTACGAACGCCGGTATGAACCAGTTCAAGGACGTGTTTCTCGGGCTGGGTAAGCGCGACTATGTGCGCGCGGCGGATACGCAGAAGTGCATGCGCGTTTCCGGTAAGCACAACGACCTCGAAGAAGTGGGCTACAGTCCGCGCCACCAGACGCTGTTTGAAATGTTGGGGAACTGGTCATTTGGCGACTATTTCAAAAAAGAGTCGATAGATTGGGCTTGGGAACTGCTAACGGAAGAGTGGGGATTGCCCAAGGAGCGTCTATGGGCAACGGTTTTTGAAGGGGGCGAGGGTGTTCCAGCTGACGAAGAAGCGGAAGAAATGTGGGCTGCTTATTTGCCTGCCGAACGCATTGTGCGCCTGCCGGCTAAGGAAAACTTTTGGGAAATGGGCGCAACGGGACCCTGCGGACCCTGCTCCGAAGTTCATTTTTATCATGGAGACGACTTAGCCGCACAGAGCCGAGAGGGCTTCCTAAACGACGACGGCAATACGTATGAAGAGTTCTGGAATCTGGTTTTTATCCAGTACAACAGGGACGATTCGGGAGCGCTTCACCCCCTGCCAGCCCAGCACGTCGATACCGGCATGGGTTTAGAGCGTATCTGCAGTATTATTCAGGGCGTATCCAGCAACTACGAAACAGACATTTTTCAGCCGCTTATACACCGGATTGCAGATCTTTCCGGCAAGCAGTACAGCGGCGAGCATGCGGTTCCGATGAAGGTCATTGCCGACCACATTCGCGCCCTCAGCTTTACTATTGCAGACGGGGCACTCCCATCTAACGAAGGGCGAGGCTACGTTTTACGCCGCATTTTGCGTCGGGCCGCCCGCTATGCCCGCCAGTTGGATCAGAACAATCCCTTCTTATACCAGTTTGTGGATGACGTTGCCGAGAGCTTAGGGCCTGTATTCCCGGAATTGGTTCAGAAGAGAGAGCACGTCAAACTGGTTGTGCGCGCAGAGGAGGAAAGCTTCGGCAAGACCTTAGATCGCGGTCTAGAGATATTCGAACGCTTTAGTGCCAAAGGGCAGATCAGCGGTAGCGACGCCTTTCAGCTGTATGACACCTATGGGTTTCCACTCGATCTAACGCAGCTGATCGCACGAGAGCGAAAAATCCCCGTGGTTGAACTAGAAGTCTTTGAGCGCGAGCTAGACGAACAGAGATCTCGTGCACGCCAGGCGACAAAGGGGCGGTTCCGCGCTACCGAGGGCGTTGGTGATGCGCTCGAAGGGGCCCATTCGGACTTTGTTGGCTACGAAGAACTGGAGACGGAGTCTGAGGTCGTGCGCGCCGATATAAACGAAGAAGGTCGCGTGCAGCTGTTCCTCGACAAGACGCCATTCTACGCCGAATCGGGTGGTCAAATCGGCGATCAGGGCCTCGTTGAGGGAGACGGTTTCTCCGTTGCTATTACCGATGTGCAGAAAGCGCGTGGGGGAATCGTTCACCTCGGTCAGCTCGTTTCTGGTGAAGCGGAAGATTTGGGCGGAAGCGTGCACGCGAAAGTAAATGCCGAAGCGCGTGCTGCTGCTGCTCGCAACCATACGGCAACGCATCTCCTGCACGAAGCACTGCGCCAGACGCTCGGAGAACACGTTGGACAGATGGGGTCGCTCGTAACCCCAGATCGCCTGCGCTTTGACTTCTCTCACTTTGTGGCGACTGAGCCCGAACAGCTGCTACAGGTTGTAGAAATGGTCAACGAAAAGGTGCGTGCAGACATAGAGGTCGAAACGTTTGAAGAAGAGTTGGATCGGGCTAAGGAAATGGGTGCTCAGGCTCTATTTGGCGAAAAATACGACCAGCGCGTGCGCGTAGTGCGCATTGGTGATTACAGCTTAGAACTGTGCGGAGGAACGCACGTCGCTTCTACGGGTGAGATTGGTTTTTTCGACGTCGTAGCCGAAAGCGGCATTGCTGCTGGCACGCGGCGCGCGGAAGCGCTAACGGGTCGAGGAGCAGAGATTGCCGTTCGTCAGCAGCGAGATATACTGGCGCGCTTGGCTTCGCAGATTAATGCACCTTTCGAAGCGCTCCCCGATAAAGTAGATGCCCTGTTGGAGCGTCAGCGCGAATTAGAACGCAGCGTCGACGAACTGCGCCGTCGGATTGCCTCTTTTGAAGCCGACGATCTGTCCGGGTCTCTGGAGATAGAGGGCTTCACCGTCGTGGCACGTCGCACAGACGTCGAAGACGTGCCTGCCCTGCGCGCTATGGCCGACAGTCTGCGCGAAAAGCTCGGGTCTGGAGTAGGCGTGCTGGGGGCAGAATTTGATGGCAAAGGGTCGTTTATTGCCGTAGTCACAGAGGACCTCATAAAGGACCGCGGACTAAAAGCGGGCGACATCGTGCGCAGCGTTGCCCAACTGACCGGCGGTTCTGGCGGAGGCAAGCCGCACTTGGCACAGGCGGGTGCGCGCGATACATCAAAGATGGATGATGCGTTGGCCGCCGTTCCAGAAATAGTTACAGCGCAACTGGGCTAAAGGTAAAATCACTTGTTTTCCAGAGGGGATGCAGTTCTCGAATACTTGCTCTCGATTAGGGCGCGGCGCGGCGCGGGCTATCTGACGCTGCTCGATCCAGATCGCCTCTCTGTAGAAGAACTTGAACATCGCGCAGACCTAAGCGTTGAAGCGGGTGCGGATGCCATACTGGTCGGGACGAGCCTGATGTTCACTGCTCACTATGCCGAGTGCTTTGCCCGCATCAAGGCGCGCGCGAATATCCCGGTAATTAGTTTCCCCGGAGGCGCGAGCCAGGTTGTCCCTACAGCAGACGCTATCCTCTTCCTATCCATGATTAGCGGCCGTAACCCAGAGCTGTTGATCGGTGAGCACGTGCGCGCCGCTCCGCTGATAAGAGAGTTTGGCGTTGAGGCGATCCCCACGGGCTATATGTTGGTTGAATCTGGGCATATGACGTCCGTAGAGTTCATGAGCGCTACGCGTCCACTGCCGCGGCGAAAAAATGATATCGCAATGGCACACGCGCTCGCTGCCCAATACCTCGGGATGAAAATGATCTATTTAGAAACGGGAAGCGGCGCGGATTCATCGGTGCCTGACGACATGGTGCGCACGGTCGCCGATTACATATCGTTGCCGATAATCGTGGGCGGAGGTATACGCGACGCCGAGACGGCGCGGGCCAAGGTGGAAGCGGGTGCATCGTTTGTCGTGACGGGCAGTCTAGTGGAAGACGATCACGCGCGGCTGAGCGAAGTGAGCGCGGCCGTACACGCTGCTGAGCGTTGATCCTGCGCTTTTGAATAAGCGACTTGGCGGCGTAGCACACAGAGTGACAAATAATGGAGCACAACGTTGGGTGGTGCCTTGTGTGGTAACAGGCCGTTAGTCATCTGCGGAACAGGATGGAATGATAGATAAGACCGTTGTTATTACAAATCCCTTGGGTATTCACGCTCGCCCTGCTGCGCTTATAGTGCAAGAAGCAGCGCAGTTTGCCGCTGAGATCACGCTGTCCAAAGGCGACGTAGCGCATATCAACGGCAAAAGCATCATGGGGGTTATGATGCTCGCAGCGGAAAATGGAGCCGAAGTAACAATCACGGCGGACGGTGACGATGAGGTTGAGGCTCTTGAAAAGATCGCTGCGTTGATGCAGAGCAACTTTGAGGATACGGTGTGACTGCGTCTTATCATATGCTCTCGGGTATTTCCGCGGCGCCGGGCGTCGGCATGGGCCGTGCCTATATCCACCGCAAAGGCGCGACCGTTATATCCAGACGGCGCATTAGCGCTAGTCAAGTAGATGCCGAAATAGAACGTTTCCTCAATACGCTGCACATGGCCGGCGATGATATTCGTCGAATTCGACGCATGGTAGCATCTGAGCAGGGGGAGGAGCTCGCGCAGATTTTTGACGCGCAGCTTGCTATGATAGAAGACGTTCAGATCAAAGAGCAGACTCAACAGTGGATTCGCGAGAAACTCTACTCGGCTGAACGCGCCTTTTCAGTTACGCTCCAGCAGATGAAAAAGATGTTTCGCCAGATCGAGAACGAGTACTTGCGTTCTCGTTTGAGCGATGTGGTCGATATTGAAAATCGGGTCTTGGTGCGACTGGCCGGCGGTGAGACGCACGGGCTGCAGAGTTTTCGTTCGAACGTGATTGTGTTTGCGCACGATTTGCTGCCTTCGGAAATGGTGCAGTTAGAGCGTCGGCAAGTTAAAGGCATCGTGCTGGATTCGGGGGGGACGACTTCGCATGCGGCAATTATCGCTCGTTCACTGGGTATACCTATTGTTTTAGGTACGGACAGCGGTTCGCGCCGCGTTGAATCTGGCAGCGAAGTCATCGTGGACGGCAACGGTGGTGTTGTTCACATCCGTCCTGGTGAAGACATCGTGCGCGAATATCGTTCACAGATGCGTCGGCAGCAGCGTCATCGCCGCGATCTCGATGCAAAGAAAACCCTTCCTGCTGAGACGTCGGACGGCCTCTCCATTACTCTGCTAGCCAATATTGACCTGCCCAAAGAGATTGAACTAGCGGTTGACAATGGAGCCCGCGGCGTCGGAATGTATCGGACAGAGTTTCTCTATCTAAACTATCGCCTGCCTTCGGAAGAGGAGCAGTTTCGAGCATACGCAAAGATTGTGGAAGCAATGGCACCGGCCCCGGTCACCATCCGCACGATTGATCTGGGGGGGGATAAGCTGTCTCACGTTCTCGATGTAAAGACCGAAGATAATCCGTTTTTGGGGTGGCGCGGGCTGCGGATCTGTCTAGACGAGCCCGGTTTATTTAAGACGCAGCTACGCGCTTTACTCCGGGCAAGTAGCTTGGGTGCGTTGCGTATTCTCCTGCCGATGATTTCGGGCACGCAGGAACTGGTGCGCGCACGTGCGCTAATGGAAGAAGTCAAAGACGAACTGCGCGAAAGCGGGGAGCCCTTTAGCGAGGATGCCGAACTGGGCGTTATGGTCGAGGTGCCATCGGTGGCGCTTATGGTCGATCGCTTCGCGCCACACTGTGACTTTCTCAGCTTGGGCACCAACGATTTAACCCAGTATACGCTGGCCGTTGATCGCGGAAACAGCAAGGTCGCTTCTCTGTACGATCCGTTTCACCCGGCCGTTTTACAGCTAATAAAAACCGTTGCTGATGCGGGCGTGTGCTATGAGAAGCCGGTCAATATATGCGGCGAAATGGCGGGTGATCCTCTGGCTACGGTCCTGCTTATTGGTTTGGGACTCAATCGCCTGAGCCTGAGTCCGGGGCTCATTCCAGAAGTGAAAGAGATTATTCGTTCGACCGATAGCGCACAGGCGCGTCGCGTGGCCGACGCGTGTCTGAGCATGGAGACCGGCGAGGAAGTCAGATCCTACCTTGAGGATGTGGCTGGAGAATCACTGCCGTACTGGATGCGATCGGAGCATAGAGCATGATTGACAAGAGCGACCTGTGGGCCGTTGTGCCTGTGGCTGGTTTTGGCTCTCGTCTCCGCCCTCATACCTACACCCGTCCCAAGCCGCTTTTACCCGTTGCAGGGCAGCCAATTATTGGCCATATCCTCGATCAATTAGTACCCTTGGGCGTTCGGAGAATTGTCCTGGTCATCGGATACATGGGTGAGCTGATTGTCGATTATGTGCAATCGCGCCGCGATTTTGATCGGGTTGAATGGGTAGAGCAGAAAGAGCTATTGGGCCTGGGGCATGCCATTGCGTTAACGCGTGCAGTTGTTGGTGATGATCCGCTTCTGATGGTATATGGAGATACGATCTTTCGCGCCGACCTGCCCAGCCTGCTGACAGACGTGGGTTCGGGATCGATCGGCGTCAAGCGCGTAGATGATCCGCGTCGTTTTGGCGTAGTTGTCCGAGAGGGCAGCCGCGTTACAAGATTAGTAGAAAAGCCAGACGAATTCGTCTCCGATCAGGCAATTGTTGGAGTAAACTATATTCGAGACTCGTCGCATCTGTACCGCTGTCTCGCCGAACTACTGGGCCGGCAAAAGCGAAGTCGCGGTGAATATCAGCTGACGGACGCGCTGCAAATGATGGTCGAAGAGGGAGCCGACTTGCAGTCTTTCCCGGTCGATAACTGGTTTGATTGCGGTACGAAAGAAACGATGTTGGCAACAAACCGCCATCTCTTGGAAGGGAACAGCGTTCCTGCTACAGACGGTCGTTTTGTCGTTGTTCCCCCCGTGTATATCGACCCGTCGGCTCAGATAGAGTCGTCTGTCATAGGTCCCTATGTGTCGGTGGGAGCCGGGGCCTGCGTGCGCAGTGCGATGGTGCGCAACACAATCGTTGGAGAGCAGGCCGTAGTTGAAAACGCCCTCGTAGAAGATTCACTCATCGGATTTCAATCTCGGCTCAAGGGGCGTTGGGGGTGTTTTAATATCAGTGACCTATCAGAAGTTTCTTCTTGAAAACCATATAACCTCAATTGGGAGCAAATGCAATGTCGCGCTATTTATTTACATCTGAGTCCGTCTCTGAGGGCCATCCGGACAAGGTCGCAGACCAGATATCGGATGCGATTCTCGATGCAATGTTAGAGCAGGATCCCCATTCACGCGTAGCCTGTGAGACCATGGTGACGACGGGTCAGGTTGTCGTAGCGGGCGAGATTACGTCTAAGGCCTCTGTCGACATTCAGCGGATTGTGCGTGATACGATTGCCGATATTGGCTATGAAGATCCCGAGTACGGCTTTGACTATCGCTCCTGCGGCGTGCTCGTCGCTCTCGACCAACAGTCTCCCGACATTTCACAGGGCGTGAGCGAGGGAGAAGGTCTGCACGCCGAGCAGGGGGCGGGTGATCAGGGCATGATGTTTGGCTATGCGTGCCGGGAGACGCGTCAGCTGATGCCGCTGCCCATTACGCTGTCCCACAAACTGCTGCAGCACCTGACCAAGCTGCGCAAGAGTAAGAAAATACCCTACCTGTTGCCAGACGCGAAGTCGCAGGTGACGGTTGAATACGTCGACGGCAAGCCGAAGCGCGTTGATGCGGTCGTTATCTCAACCCAGCACCGTCCCAATGCTACGCACAAGCGCATCGAGCGCGATATGATTAACCAGGTGATCAAGAAGGTGATTCCGGCTAAGCTGCTCGACGGAGACACCAAGTATCACATCAACCCGACGGGGCGCTTTGTCGTGGGCGGTCCACACGGTGATTGCGGACTGACGGGGCGCAAGATTATTGTCGACACCTATGGCGGCATGTGTCCGCACGGTGGCGGTGCCTTTTCGGGCAAGGATCCCAGCAAGGTAGATCGCAGCGCACACTATATGGCGCGCTACGTAGCTAAGAACGTTGTCGCCGCCAAGCTCGCCGAACGCTGTCAGGTGCAGTTAGCTTACGCCATTGGCGTTCCCGAGCCCGTTTCGGTTTTGGTGGACACCTATGGAACGGGTGTAGACTCAGACGAGTCGATTGCAGTTTGGGTACAGCAGGCGTTTGATCTGACGCCATCCGGCATTGTGCGCGGCCTCAAGCTCAAGCGCCCAATCTATCAGAAGACGACAAACTACGGTCACTTTGGCCGGGAGCTGCCCGAGTTTGTGTGGGAGAAAACGGACAAGGTTGCGGCACTGCGCCGTGCGGCTGGGAAGAAGTAGTGCCGCGCTGCCCGTGTAATTATATTGTTCAACAAAACGCATTGTTGAGAATGCATAATGACAAATGAAGGAGACAAGCGATGACCCGCAAGAGTCGCGTTTGGCATAGACTGAACCGCACGACGGGAGTGCTGGGTAGTTTATGCTTAGCGTATTTAGCATCGGGTTGTGCCGTGGAGACACCCAGTGCACCAAGCACGGAATTTGTTCTGAGCATTCCGGTGGCTAACGACAGCACGCGAATTGCCGATATCGTCGGTGACCGCAGCGATTTTTTGCAGATCAATGAGGCCACGGGCGGTATGAATATCCGCTTTAGTCGTGAAGTCGGACGCGCTGATGTTGGTGATCGCCTGCAGGTGCGACCTACTGCCAACAGCTTTGGCACGCAGATCGGTAATCTCAATATACCTGGTCAAGAGGCGCCTGCCATTAGCGTTGCGCTAGGTGAGATTTTGGGGCAGGACATCGAGTCGGGCGCAACGCTGCCCCTCCTGCCTTCGACCAGCATCGACGTTTCTGCAGACGTGCCGCTGGAAAACGTGACGTCTCTCACCATCGAAGAGGGCAGTTTGGGTATCGACGTCGAGAATGGACTGCCAGTCGGGCTTGAGGGGTTGCGTCTGAGCCTTATTGACGTGGGCAACGGGGGCATCGTAGTCGATGCGGTCGATCTGGGCGCCGTAGAGGCCAATGGCGGCTCTGGAGTTGGCGTTTTTTCGTTGGCAGGCCAGTCAATTTCAGGCAATTTGTCCATTGTCGTTACCGGTGTCACGGTTGAGGGCACGGACGTGCCGATTGAGGGAAACCCCAGTCTAAATATACAGGCATTTCTGAGTGATTTGGTGGTTTCGCAGGCCTTTGCCGTGATCCCAGAGCAGGAATTTTCCGACTCGCAGGTGCTGGCATTCCCCGACGATCGAATTCAGGTCACGAGCGCGCTCATACAGGAGGGCGGGCTCGTCTTACGGGTCACCAACGAGATTGAGATCGTGATGGCCATTGAGCTCAGACTGGACGATCTGAAAGATCCCAGCGGGAATTCAAAAGTTTTTCTCGTGGATAGCCTGACCCCGGGTGAGACCCAAGAAGTGCGTTTTGACCTCAATGACAACGAATTTGCTCCGCTCAATCCCTTGGAATTGCGCCTGTCCTATACCGTGCGCACGTTTTCCTCCGACCGTCCATTACAGGTGTATTCGACGGGTGAGCTGAAAGTTGAAGCGATTACAGAGGATTTGGTCTTTGAGCGCGTCAACGGTAGGCTAAATGGGGTTGGGTTAGAGCTTGATGACGTACGGCGCTCCGTTGACTTTCCAGATGGGCTGGACAATGTAGCCCTCGGCGAGACGGCGCTCGACATTTTTGTCACGAGTGCCGTCGGATTTCTGGCCGATATAGAGCTGCTCGTTTCGGGTACGAACTCCCTTGGCGAGCGCGGTGAGATTGTGGTAGAAGAGCGATTTGAACGCGGTAATGCGGCCAATCCCATTAGCTCGCGGCTGTCAATCTCACCCAGAGATCTGACCGATTTCCTCAACCTGCTGCCAACGGATATAGAGATTTCCTCGTCTGTTCGGATTGGCGATGGAATTGAAGAAGAGTCCATTACCCAGGCACAGTGGGTCAGTATCGACAGCGTGGTATTCAGCACTTCGCCGCGTTTGACGCTGCTCGGTGGGTCTCCGATTAATGATGAAGCGCGCGACATTACGTTCCGCGACTCGGAACTGCGTCAAAAGATACAGGACAACTTTGTAGGAGCTCGCGTTATAACGGACCTGGAAAACAGTATTCCGCTGGGCGTCGGTGTTCGCCTGTACGTTGGGCGCACGCCGGAGACGGTGTTTGACGATCCGATACTCACAGTGCCCAAGGCGGGCAGCGAACCCTTTGAGGTTGCGGCCGCTCCGATCGATGCCAACGGGTATTCGAACGGCACCGAAACGGTGCGTCGAGAGATCACGCTCAATGCTGACGACGTGGTCAAGTTTATCTTGGAAGACAGTGACGGTGGCCGGCTTTATTCCGCTGTGCAGGTTACGCTTCCTGCGACAGATGGAGAAGTCGAAGTGCTCGGCACGGATTTTATCAACATCATAGCGGGGTTAGAAGTTGAGCTCCTGCTTGATGCATCACTGGTAGAATAGGGGGAGATCGCGATGAAAACTAAAGGATTGATTCTGGCGCTCGTCCTATTGCTTACTGGTAGGGATGCGCTTGCTACGGGATACGGCGATACGCAGCCTCGTGCAATGGGTATTGCAGGTGCCTACGGTGCGATGGCGCGCGGCGCAGAGTCCATTTACTGGAATCCGGCCAACCTAGCGCTCAGCGATGGACCGCGGCTGTCCCTGCCTGGCGTGGGCATGTCCTTCATCTTGGAAAACAACAGTATCAGCATCAGCGACTACAATAAGTACAACGGTGATTTTATTTCGGACAGCGACAAGAGCGATATCTTAAACGACATCGATGCGGGCGGTCTGAAATTCAATACGGACGGCGATGTATTTATACCTATCCTAGGGGGGATTGCGTTTCCACTTCCCGGAGGACTGAGTGGCGCCTTTGCCATCAATGTGCGCGGGGGAGTTGAAGGAGAAGTGCCGCGCGATATGATTGATCTCCTGCTCTTTGGTAACCAATTTGCGCGCGATCGAGAGGCCGTGGGCAAATCGCCTGGCTACGATATTGCAGAGTGGGATGGGCAGGGATGGGGTGTGGGCGTATTCAGTTGGGCCATCGCTAAGCCACTCATGCCGGCCGCTCTGTCGGGCTACCTCTCCGAATTTGCGGTGGGAGCTACGTTCAAAGGGATGGTCGGCGGCTTTGGTGAGGTGCTGCGTTCCGACGGTGGTATTCAAACCCGCATTAGCGGCACTGATATCGGGGCTCATGCCATTACGCGCTTTGGTGGCGGGATCGGTTTTGGTCTTGATCTGGGCGTGACGGGTGTGACTAAGGACGGTAAGACGACGGCTGGTTTGGCGCTGATTAACCTGCTTGATACGATGGACTGGGGTATCGAATCGCAGCAGGACTCCGTCTTTGTGCAGGCGAGCCGTCTGCGCGCTTTGAGCTTTACGGGTAAAGCTGGACTAGATGAAATTTTTGACAATCCGGTCGATGAAAACGGAGAGACGGTGTTCCATGAAAAAGTTAGCGAGGAGAGCTTCTCTCTCACGCTCCCGGCCATGCTAAGGCTTGGAGTGACGCACACCCCGATCTCTAAGCTGACCGTTAGCGGGCAGTTTGATCAGGCGTTTAGCAGCGGCTTTGGGATCGCATCGACGCCGCGTTTGGCGCTCGGCGTCGAATACCGGCTCGTCGACTGGTTTCCGCTCAGTTTCGGTCTATCCGGCGGTGGTCGAGCGGGACAGAGTTCGGCTATCGGCTTTAGCTTTGGCCCCTTTCCGGTTGGGCGTTGGCGTTTGACGTTAATGGAAACGGGCTTGGTTAACCGCGGAGGATTTTTGCCCGGCGTTGCTCAGGGAGCCGGGTGGTCTATTAACCTTCTACGGGCGAGTCTGAATCGAATGTAGTGCCCCTTTGGGCACTTTTTAGAGGGATGGCTTCTGCCATCCCTCTTTTTTTTGTCTAAAATGCAAAAAAAGGCTGGGGAAACTAAAAGTGCAGCCGATATGTATGAACAGCGGGTTTACACACTTTTCCCTCCCCAGGGGTGGGTTTACGAAGGAGGATGTCCCTTATGAACGTGGGCAATACTCAGAGTCAGAGTTTGGTTGCCTCTATGCAGGCGACGCGCGCAACTTTCCAAATGAAGAAAACGACGGCTGATGCCGGAGGATCGGCTGAGGCAAAGAGCCTACTCGTCGATGCCGTCAACGTGAATATTCGGGTCGACGGGGGATTTGCCAATCGAGTCCTCAACGATTCCCTCAACGACAAGTTGAATGCCATGTTCCAAGAGGCGGGCATGGATACTACGGTGGACAGTCTGCTTCAGAGCGGGGTAGATTTTTCGCCGGAGGCTACGGCCAACCGCATTGTCGAGTTTGCTACGGGCTTTTTCGGACAGTATCAAGCCAACAACGAAGGCACCGAAGAAGGCGAGCAGGTAGGGGGCTTTGTCGCGATGACAAAGGGTGCAGTTGAGGAGGGATTTGCTGGAGCCCAAGAGATGCTTGAAGGGTTGGGAGAAATTGATCCCGATGTGCAAGGCGGGATTGACAAGACGTTTGATTTAGTAATGAAGGGCATAGACGATTGGGCTTCAGAGCGGGCCGAGCAGGTCGCGACTGGAGCGGATGAAGAAGGGGCTACGGCCATATAGCAATCGTCTCTATAGCTTGAGTGTGGGAGGGCCGCTTTTCTAAGCGGCCCTCTTTTTATGTGTATACGAGTCAAAGTGACACCTTTGAAGTTTGATTGCTGTCATATGGACACAGATTTCCTGCCTTTTGGAATGGTACGTGATTTGCCACAGCTTACCTGTAGAGGGACGCCGCGCATGGAATCGTCCCATGGGAAAGGATGGCTTGTATGAATACACATAAGATGACGCACAAAGTACAGGAAGCGCTCCAAGAAGCACAGAGCATGGCGCTGCGACTTGGGCATGGAGAGTGGGACGGCGAACACCTGCTCTCCGTCCTCGTTGGAGGGGAAGGCGGCATCATACCAAGCCTGCTCAGGCGAATGGCCGTACCGGCTGACGGACTGAGCGCGCAGCTGCAGCGCGTTCTCGACAAGCGGCCCCGCGTGTCGGGACCCGGTGCACAGACGCGGCCCACGCGTCGTTTACAGGAGCTAATGACGCGCGCAGAGGGAGAGGCTCAAGCTCTCAGAGATGAGTATCTGTCGGCAGAACATATAGGACTCGCCCTTTTGGAGGAGGGCGCGACAACGGAAGCGGGTCGTCTCTTGGCAGAAGCCGGCGTCGACCGCGAGCGCTTTCTACATACGCTTAATCAGATGCGCGGGGCACAGCGGGTGACAAGCGATACGCCGGAGAGCTCCTACGATGCGTTGGAAAAATACGGGCTTGACCTAGTTGTTCAAGCCCGTAGCGGAGCGCTGGACCCCGTTATTGGTCGGGATGGAGAGATTCGCCGCGTCGTGCGCATTCTCTCGCGCAAGACAAAAAACAATCCAGTGCTCATTGGTGAGCCTGGCGTCGGTAAGACAGCTCTTGTCGAAGGTTTAGCCCAGCGCATCGTGCGCGGAGATGTGCCCGAGTGGATGAAGGATCGAACCATTTTCTCGCTCGATCTGGGTGCGCTCATGGCGGGGGCTAAATATCGCGGAGAATTCGAAGAGCGTTTAAAAGCCGTACTGCGCGAGATCAAGTCAAGTGATGGCCGCATTCTCCTTTTTATTGACGAGTTGCACACCATTGTCGGGGCGGGAAAGACGGAAGGTTCCACCGATGCGGGCAACATGCTAAAGCCGATGCTTGCGCGGGGAGAGCTTCACTGTATTGGAGCAACAACGCTCGATGAGTATCGAAAATACATTGAAAAAGATGCGGCACTGGAGCGGCGATTTCAGCCCGTTGGGGTAGAAGCACCGACGGTAGCAGACAGTATCTCGATTTTGCGCGGTTTGCGCGAGCGCTTTGAAGTGCATCACGGCGTGCGCATTCAGGACAACGCATTGGTGGGGGCTGCGCTGCTGTCCGATCGATATATATCGGGTCGTTTTCTGCCCGATAAAGCAATTGATTTGGTCGACGAAGCCTGTGCAATGATTCGCACGGAAATTGATTCAATGCCAGCCGAACTCGACGAAGTCGCCCGACGCGTGATGCAGCTCGAAATCGAACAGACAGCCCTAAATGCGGAGAAAGACGAGGCGAGTCGAGAGCGCCTTGAGGTCCTGCGCGCAGAGCTAGGGATTCTGAAAGAGCGGGCCGACGCAATGCGAGCCCAGTGGGAGGCCGAAAAGCGGGATATTGGTCTAGTGCGGTCTATGCGCGAAGAGATAGAGCAGACCCGTCGTCAGATAGAGGAAGCCCAGCGCGCATACGATCTAAATCGTGCTGCGGAGCTGCAGCACGGTCGCCTGCCCGCCCTCGAACGCGCTTTGGCAGAAGAAGAAGAGCGTCAACAGAAGGCGGAAGGCAGTCGATTGCTGCGTGAAGAGGTCACAGAAGAAGAGGTCGCTGAAATTGTGTCTCGCTGGAGCGGTATACCGGTTACGAGACTCGTAGAAAGCGAACGCGAAAAGCTGCTGCGCCTCGATGAGATTCTACATCAGCGCGTAGTGGGGCAGCACGAAGCGGTGCAGCGCGTTGCCGATGCGGTGATTCGCGCACGTGCTGGCATACAGGATCCAACGCGTCCCGTGGGATCATTTGTCTTTTTGGGGCCCACGGGCGTAGGTAAGACCGAGCTCGCCAAAGCACTGGCACAGGCGCTTTTTGACGACGAAGAGAACTTGGTGCGCATCGATATGAGTGAGTATATGGAAAAGCATGCGGTATCGCGGCTCGTTGGTGCGCCCCCTGGATATGTGGGCTATGAGGAAGGTGGGCAGCTGACGGAGGCCGTTCGACGCACTCCGTATACGGTGCTGCTCTTTGACGAAGTAGAAAAGGCGCACGCCGATGTGTTTAATCTCCTCTTACAGCTGCTAGACGACGGTCGCCTAACGGACTCACAGGGCCGCACGGTAGATTTTCGCAACGCGCTTGTGATTATGACGTCCAACGTCGGATCACCGCATTTGATCGAAGGGGTAGACGATACGGGTGAGATCGACGAGCGCGTAAACGAGCGAGTCATGGGTGAACTTCGCCAACGTTTTCGACCAGAGTTTCTCAATCGCGTTGATGATATTGTGCTCTTCAAGCCGCTGATCCTCTCTGAGATCGAAGAGATTGTTGCCATAATCGTAGGCCAGCTGCGCGCTCGTCTAGCGGAGCGTCGCATTGATCTGGAAGTGAGCGCAGCGGCTCGATCCCATATCGCTCGCCAAGGATTTGATCCAGTATACGGGGCGCGTCCGCTGCGTCGCTACATCCAACGGTCCTTAGAGACCCACATTGGGCGCGCTCTGATCGGAGGGGGCGTTGCTGATGGAGGAACAATCAGCGTCGATCTCGTCCACGGCGAGCTCTCTGTGATATTTAGTGACGGTCGGGAAGAGCGAGGGGACGGAGACGCGGTAGACGGTGTGGCTGCGATGCCTGCGTAAGGTAATCGGGTTAAGAGCGCTTTCGCGGGATTGCACGCGTGCGGTGGCGATGGCCGTTCGATTTATTGGGAACTCATGGTATACTCTTTCCGTCTGTTTAAACGTTAGATCCAAAAAAAGATATGACACATACTAGCTCGATACATTTTTGCCTAGGAGATGCGTAGATGCGCAGTGTAAAATCCTCATTATGGGTGGTTGCTATGGCCCTGTTGGCGCCGAGTTTCTCTCTGCACGCGTTAGACAGAGTAACGGACAATATTCGTTCGCTGCAGACGATGAGTGATGGGTTTGCCGAGCTGGCAGCTCAGGTCAAACCTGGCGTAGTGGCGATTGCAACGGAAAGAATGGTTGTTGAAGACGGGACCTCTAGCCCTTTCTTTGGTTTTCAGATGCCCCGACAGGAGCGACAGCGCGACGGAGCCGGATCAGGAGTCATTGTGCGCTTTAAGGGAGCGCATTACATCCTGACCAACGACCACGTGATCGACGGAGCAGACAACATTCGCGTAGACCTGTCTGACTCGCGCTTTTTTGATGCGGAAGTTGTGGGGGCTGATTCGCTGAGCGACTTGGCCGTTCTTAAAATTGACGGCTCAGACCTGCCTGCTGTTGATTTGGGCGACTCCGATGCGCTGCGCGAGGGGGAATGGGTGCTGGCCATAGGAAATCCATTTGGCATAGCGCACTCTATCTCAACCGGCATTATCAGCGGTCTGGGTCGCGGTCGGTCGCGCGATGAATACGGATCGTATATCCAGACAGATGCTGCGATTAACCCCGGTAATAGCGGGGGAGCACTCATAAATGTGCGCGGAGAACTCATAGGCATCAATGCGGCCATCGTGCCGGGTGGTGGCGGACCGTTTGGTCGCGTAGGCAACGTTGGAATTGGCTTCGCAATCCCGATTAATCAGGCCAAGTTTGTGATGAGTGAATTGATCGAACACGGCCGAGTGCGCCGCGGACTGTTGGGTGTGCAGATCAGCGACCTGAATCCGCTTATGGCCGAAGCCATGGGGTTAGAGACAAAAGACGGCGTGCTGATAAGTGAGGTGATGAAGGGACGTGCTGCCGAGAGAGGTGGAGTCCGAGAAGATGACATCGTTCTCGAAATAGACGGGAGAAAAGTGCACGACTCAACGGAACTCAAAAGTGTTATTGGTCGCACGGCGCCCGGCAGCGAAATCGAACTGCTCGTGCTGCGCGACGGAGATCGGATGCGTCTCAACGTCGAACTAGAAGCGCTCACAGAGGAAGTCCTGGCCTCATCGCGCAATGAAAGGGAAGGCGTCGTCGATCCCGGACGCCTCGGACTGGCCGTGCAGGCGTTGACCCCTGAGATTGCGGGGCGACTGGGCTATGATGAGGACACAGAGGGCGTCGTCATTGCGCGCGTGCGTCCGGGCAGCGAAGCGGCGCGGCGCGGACTCAGACGCGGTTTGCTGATTACGGGTATTAACAGGCTCAGCGTGGAGTCGCTTGCCGAGTACGAGGAAGCCATAGCGGAGATTGGTCCAGGCGAGGCGTTTACGCTGCGCGTGCAAACTCCAGGTGAGAAACGCCTTATTGCGATGCGCATGCCGGCGGCTGAATAGAACGTACACACAAGGTCCTAATGAGGAGCGCTTCTTTCCGAGAGGGAAGGGGCGCTCCTTTTTTATGCGCGCAACTTTGAACAAGTGCGCGAGGAGGGACGGGCTCTGTATGCGCTATAGCGTTTTCACGAAAATAGGCGATATTGGAATAGCCCTATTAAAGATCTAATCTTCGAATGCAAAAAAATACCATGAAATCGCAAGCGGTTTGGCATCCACAAGCGCAGCCCTCCACGCCGCTCATGCTGTTTAGACAGCGCGTAGTGCTGGCCGAAGAGCCAACTGCGGGGCGTATGCTCATTGGCGCGAGCGGCCCGTTTTCCGTCTACGTAAATGGTCAACTCGCTGCTCGGGGTTCGGGTGAACGCGCGCAGAAGCTAGTGGGGCAGTCGATTGACCTTACGCAGGGGTGGACCCAGGGCGAGAACACTGTGCTTGTCGCCGTTTTGGGATCGGGCGAGAGCGACTGGCTGCGCGCCGAGTGCTACGTCGATGAAGGGCTATCTACGCAACGAGAATTCCATACGGGTACGCCTTGGGACGTGTGGTGCGACCAAGCGTGGCTGAGCGGCACGCCGAGCGCTTTTATTGCCGAAAGCGAGAAGGGCGAGTGGGCACGAGGGATTATAGGTGAAGAAAACTGGCAAGCCGTCGGCGTTGTCCTAGGCCCCCTGCTGTCGGAGTGGGAGCCCATTGTCGCACGGGAAGCCGAAGTCGTGGCCCGT
>Ga0181587_10000767_pt1 | contig 26536 bp, 26 predicted proteins | sample 071ome_27_FD_132463 | JGI IMG/M metagenome (GOLD analysis project Ga0181587, IMG submission 132463) | Coastal salt marsh microbial communities from the Groves Creek Marsh, Skidaway Island, Georgia - 071409AT metaG (megahit assembly) | ecosystem: Environmental > Aquatic > Marine > Intertidal... | reverse complement strand
GTCGCTTGAGTCATCGTATTGATGGAGACTAATCTTTGGGTCGCCTATCAAACTTAGGGTGCTACCCGCAGGAGGCAGGCTATAATCAGACAGTACAGGACCAAGACCTCTCATGAGGACATTTCCCGTTCCGGATAATACAAAGCCCATGATTCGAATGTTGTCCCCTGTTCCGATTTCGCCTCTAATACTTAGACTAATCAAACCACCAGATTCAGAGATAGACGCGTTGCTATCAGGTGCGGTTAGAGCCTCTGCCTGTTGTTGAATGGCTGCAATTTGGGAAGCATTCCATTCTGGGGCAGGAGTGGTGGGAGCAACCTCGGGCATGTTTTGTTCAATATCCAAGAAATTTGTACTGTCTTGGTCTGGAGGCAGAGTGCTGTTGGTTGCACCACCCAAAGCAACATAATTCTTATTGTTATAAATTACAATGTCACCAGAGACGAAAGTGGTGCCACTACTATTCCAATTAACAATTGCACCGAATGAAGAAATCGAGGTGCATAAAAATGTTAGTAAAGCTAATGCTCGCATGTACATAAGACGATAATTCAACTTAGATCACAATCAGTATTCAAATCAAGAACATTACTAACAATCACATTGAAGATAATATTATATGGAATAGTATTTTTGGAGTATTTTCTGAAGCAAGCGAGCTGTAAAAATGGGATGAATGATAGGTAAAATAATTCGGTGAAAAAAGCTTCCTCCATATACTCTGCAACTTTTATTTTTGTCCAAGGACTTTATGATCTTCAGGGCTGCTGTCTTGGGAGGAGGTGACCTTTCAAGCTGCCAATCAATACGGCTCCATGCTTTTTTCATTTTACTCGATTGATTTTCAAGAGGCTGTGCAGATGCAACCTGATTAAACTTGGTTCTTACATCCCCCATTCGAAAATCGATAAATTTAGGACTTTCATGGTATTCCAGCATCATGGACTCTGTGAATGATGACAGTGCAGATTTCCCGGCATTGTATAATGGCATGTAAGGCAATGGATACATAGTAGCCAACGAGGATAAATTAAGGATTGTACCCTTACCAGCTTTTGCCATTTGAGGTGCAAAATTTTTACAAAGAAGAATGGGGCTAGTGAAAAGCAGATTGATTTGCTTGGTGATTTCTTCTTCGGGAAAGTGCTCCCAGTCATAAAAGGCACCACATCCAGCATTGTTAATGAGCAAATCAGGAATTCCATTATTCCTGATAAATTCAGTGGAGAATTCAGCTATTTTTTCAATTTCTAGAAGATCAAATTCTATTGGGATAAACCGTTGAGATATTTCTGCCCTATTGGGATTGCGAGAAAGTGAAAAGACACGATACCCCCGCTTGATCAAAAGATTGGAAACCGCAAGGCCGATTCCACTGGAACCTCCAGTAATTAATGCTGTTGGGTTTGTCATAGTGAAAGCCTATTAAAATTCACCTTTGCGGAGAAGCAAAAGTTTCCAATGATAATCGGATTGATGAAAAATAAGAGAATCGCAATTATCACCCACGAATATCCCCCAGATAGAGGGGGAGCGGGCGTTTATTGCGAGGAACTTGCATACGCTGCAAAAAAAAGTGGCTCAAATATTGAGGTCTGGGCGCCAAGAGATGCAAAAAATAGTGATACTTTCAAAGTTCAACAAATGCCCCAAAAAGGATCCCAAGACTGGATCTGTAGTTTGAGGTTAGCAAAATATATAAAAAGAAATTCTCCCAATGTTGACTATTTTCATTTTGCAGACCCGGGTGCACTCAAGGCGTTACTCCGGCTTGGTTATTTGCTCAAAAATATTTCACCTTTTATAATAACTATTCATGGTTCAGAACTTTTATTGTTCACCAGAAATCCTTTGGAAAAATACCTCTTTCAGTTGGCTCTCAAAAAAGCGAAAAAAATACATGTTCTCTCCAATCATAATCAAAGAATTCTCGTGGGACTCTTTCCTGAAATAGCAGAGAAGGTAATTAAAATTCCAGGTGCTCCCGCCAGAAGAGTGCTACCCGGACCTGATGCAGGGACTGGCAAAACTGATCAGGATTCAATAAATCAGGGAAAACTTGTTTTACTTTGTGTTGGCAGAATTCACCCGAGAAAGGGACAACTTGAACTTCTTCAGGCAGTTGAAAAACTGAGTGAAATTTCAAAGCAAAAAATTCGTTGCAAATTTGTGGGTCCAATCATTCGCAAAGGCTATTTCAACAAAATAAAAAAGTTTGCAGACACATGCGGATGTGAGGTGGATTTTACTGGCGACCTTCTGGATCAGGAACTTGAGCAAGCCTACAGAGAAGCAGACTTCTTTGCTCTAACTTCAATACCAAAAGCAAAAAGTGTGGAAGGCTTTGGCTTTGTTTATCTTGAGGCATCTGCTCATGGTCTTCCCATCATTGCCCATAAAACAGGAGGAGTGGAAGATGCAGTACGGGATGGAAAAACTGGTTTTTTGGTTAATCCTGCCAATTCAAATGAATTAACTGAGAAAATTGAGCTTCTTATCAACGATGAGATTGTAAGAAAATCACTCGCCGAAAATAGTGCAAGTTGGGCAAATCAACACACCTGGGAAAAAGTAGCTCGTGCTCTGTATGGACAATTATCAGATTCTTAATTGGTAGTACCTTAGACTACATCGCCAAAAGTTGGACTAAGTCGCTGAAAACAAAAAGATCCAAGAAAGAATAGCGTTATCCCAAAAGCCCAAGCATATCCAACCCACCACCAGTTTGGCTGATTTCCCCACAAGAGGAAATTCCTGAGGCAGTCAATTATCTGGAGCAGTGGATTCCATTGTAAAATACTCCAAAAATGTGGAACCGTCTCCATTGCTTTTTCAGCAGAATAAAAAACTCCACTCGAATACAATAGGGCCAGACTGAAAAATGAACTTAACTGACTAATATCCCTCAGATATACCCCCAAGGCCGAGAGGACTAATGATAACCCGAGGCTAGTTAAAATAACCGGTACAAGTAAGAAAAGAGTAAGCAAGCAATCAAAACCTAACCCTGGACCCAGAGCGGCAATGCCTAATAAACTGAGGCAAAGCCCGATTAATAAATCAAAAACCAAAGCACCCACCAATGCAGCAGGAAGAATTTCTAATGGAAATACCACTTTTCTAACAAAGTTCGGATGACTTAATATGACTCCAGGGGATGATGCAATTACACCCGAAACAAGCCCCATCACATTTAATCCAATAAAAACTCCCAATGCATAATCCCAAGTTGATTCATTGGGAGAATTAGTAAACCGGCCACCAAAAACAATTCCAAAGGCAAACACATAAAGGCATAGCATAAGTAATGGATTAGCGATCAACCAGATTGAACCAAGCCAACTTCCTCGATGACGAGCCTTGATATTACGTGAAAGAAATTGCCAAAGAAGCTCACGTCTTTGAATAAGTGTGGCAACCGTTTTCATCATTAACGATTTAGTATGAGTTTAATTTTCTCTAACAAACTCCCAATCTGAAATTTTGTAGTTATACCGAAGAATGCTTCCGGGCTTTGTATGCTCGAGACTTAAAAAATACCACTCATCTGATAAAAGATCGAAGAAGAAAGGATATACTTTTGAGGAGTACCAACCCCACCCCATTGAAGAATGCCACGCCCAAAAAGAATCTTCGGATTCCGCAGGGACATAGTTCCAACCGGTTAAACTATGGTAATTCCAACCATCCTGAAGAGGAAGAAATACTCCCCACCAACGGCTTTCACGCCAGTTATCGTGCCCGATAGTGCGAGCACTGGGCCAGGAAGGAATATTTTGCACGATCCAATCATAATGTGAGGCAAGTCGGGTAAAAACGGTGACATCTCCGTAACGTGAATTATTTGTGCCATACGAAACCACGCCATGAACACGCCATTCCTCCTGAGTATATGCAAAGGCGGGTCCGCCGCTATCTCCATAAGCAGTGCTCGCCTCAAGCGGCAAGGGAGACATTTCACTTACACCAGTACCAAGTAAATCCATGACGGGCTTGTCTGACCCAAGAGTGTTGTGGTTATCCGCAGAGGAATCAAAATCAATGGCAAGCAATCCGCCCAAATATTGATCGGGCACGCCTTCTTTGAAAACTTTGGGCACAGAACGATCAAAAGTATTTTCTCCGCCCACCCTTCTTTGATTGGATGTATCACGATTTCCATTGATGCCCTCAACCAAAGTACCATATCCCGCAAGCACCGCACGCAGACCTAAAGGATCGTCGTTGGTTTCGGGCAAGCGGGCAGGAAAATGTCCATGTATAGACTCTTCTAAATAGATAAGAGCAACGTCTACCCCCAATTCATCTCCATCTCCATAGCGGTTATTTCGATTTTGGCGTGCTTCCCATCCAGGATGAAGGAGAATATTAGACACTTGAGTTTTTCTTTGAGAACTAGACCAGTCCTCATTCGCTCCAAGAAGAAATTCCCAGTCCGAGGGAACCACATTATCAGCATAGGAATTTCGGATTACATGGGCCGCAGTAATCACTACATTTGGTGCAATTAAAGTGCCGCTACCAACTGTACCTGAACGGGAGAGTAAGGCTCCTACCGGAGAGAAATCAGGTATCGTTTCCGAGGGAACATAAGGAAAAGCATTTGCCCCAAGTGCAAAATATGATTCCCAATCCTGCTGGTAAAGCTTTCCAATTCTGCGATCATTCCCAGACGCTAAAATGTTCCAAGTCAAAAGAATTACGACAAAGACAACAACCTTACTCATCTCGTGATGGAATAATATCAGGAGGCCCACTAGGAGGCAAAATATTGGGAGGCGGCGGCGGTGGAGGAAGTGTACTTAGATCAATTTCGTCCCCTTGGATAGATAAAGGATTAGAAGTTGATGATTGGATACCTGAATTTGTCCCTTGATTAAGGGAAACACCACCAACCGAAGGTGAGGTCGTAACCGGGGCACTAACTTGTGAAACAGTGCCTGCCGAGGAGGGAACCGTAAGAAGCGAACCACCGTTTACCCTCGGAGAAGGCGGAGTGATTGACTGAGGCCTTCGGGGAGGAAGCATTCCTGGTAAAACTGCCCCACTTGAAGTTTGAAAAGAATTTGAAACACGGCTACTAGGTATTGAAGAATTTGAAATACCAGATTTCTGAGAACGTTGAACTAACCAGTCGGGTAATTGGGGAGTTGATCGTGGCTTAGGTGGCATCACTTTGGGGGCACTGGCACTCGTTTTAGTGGGTGCAGGAAGTTTAGGAACTGATGATTTAGCCGAGCCTCCATCCACAGAATTCCCGCCCTTTGATTGCTCAAGAGTGAGTTGAAAACTCTGACCATTAAATGCAAGCGTCAGGGTTTCGGAATCTAAGTCGAAAGATTCTGCCAAGAAAGATTCATGGGTTTTTTCCGATAATCGAATCCACTCTCCAAAATTTGACTTCTTGTTAAAAATACAAAAGTGAGGAACTCCCTTGAGTAGAAAAAAACCCCTGAACTCTACCTCCTTTACAACCTCCTGACTGATGGGCGGTGGTGGCGGTGGTGCAGGTACTGCCGGAGGTGCTTTAGCTTTACCCGAACCTGGCCTTAAGAAAGGATTAGGCGCGACTCCTCCAAATGAAAGCTGAAAAAAAAGAAGGTAAAAAAATAAGACTAATAATCGTCCCGACACCTTTAAAATATCACAAAAACTACTAATTTAATCAAGATTCAAGGACGAAAATGCACTGGATGATGAAAAACTTACCTAGCTTAACCAGAATTTAGCCATGTACCTAAACGGTACCCTACAAATACAAAAAGCAGTGTGCCTAAAATGTTAGTTGTCGCGTAAAGAATTGCAATACGCCACCTGCCGTTTGCCAGCCATTCGAAAAGTTCCATACCAAAGGCGGAAAAAGTGGTAAATCCTCCACAAATACCAATCATCCAAAATGCTTTAAACAACTCCGGTTCTGAGAATCCTTCTGCAGACCTGGCTAAAAGTCCGATCATGAATGCACCTAATAAATTTACCAAAATAGTACTCCACCCGAAACCAACAAACAATTGCCCTATACCTGCACGAAGCATTGAACCGATACAGCCACCTATTCCAACCAGCAAAAAGAATTTCATCTTCTGTACTGGAATGAATGAGTTATGATTTTTTAGGAAGCAGTTTTCTCCTTAGGCACTGAATCCTCATCGTCAACGCTTACCTCAGTGTCGACATCATCTGGTTCCTCTACTTCTGCCTCTTCTGCCGTGTTATATTTAAGAACACGCTGGGTAGCAGGAAGTGGAGATAAGTTTACCATGATGAATCTGCCATTAAGCTTGGGTTCATCATCAGGACGACCAACCCCTGAAAGATCATTGATTGCACGGTGAACTACATCCATTCCAATGTTGATGTGCTCCATCTCACGGCCTCGAAACATAAGCGTAATCTTTAACTTATTTCCCTGATGTAAAAATTTTTCTGAACGTCTAAGCTTGGTAATGTAATCATGCTCTTCAATTCGTGGTCGAAATTTTGCTTCTTTGATTCGCTTAGCCGTCTTTTCTTTGTTCTTTTTATTTTTGCTAAGTTCATACTTGTACTTTCCAAATTCCAAAATTCGGCAAACTGGAGGCTGTGCGTTAGCAGCAACTTCCACCAAGTCCAAGCGATGAGACTTGGCAATCTTTACCGCCTCCTCTGGGGGCATGACTCCAAGCATATCACCATCTGGTCCAATCACGCGCACCTCACGGGCACGGATTTTGTCGTTTTTCCTGATATAGTTACGGTTGTTAAACCGTTTATTGTTTTTACCACGCGGTGCAGGTGCCATGTGGTTAGCTTAATTTAGACATATTTATAATTATGGGGTAAAACGATATCTAGCATTCTCTTTTTAAGTAAGGTGTTTGCAAGAATTTATTTAGAAAATCACACTCAAAGATTAAAACTTTCTCCACAACTACAACTGGCCTTCGCATTTGGATTAGCAAACTTAAACCCGCCTGCAACCAACTTATCTGAATAATCCAATGTGGTACCTCGTAAATAAAGTGCCGTTTTAGAATCAATAAGAACTTTTGTTTTTTGAGAAAGTACAAAAAGATCCCCATCCTTGTGATGGGGTACAAATCTCATTTTGTACGATAAACCATTACAACCGCCACCAGAAATTTTAATCCTTAAATAATCACCCGACTGCTCTCGCTCAACAAGTTGCTCAATCTTTTGGGCTGCAGCCGCTGTGAGCTTTACAAGTTTTTCATTTGCTTCAAGCAAGCCAGAGGGCAATCGATCCGATAAATTCATCAATTTTTTACAATTTTAGAAAACTTCATAATCAGATTACCTTGCTTTCCTTTTGTGGGGACGTGCATATCCGCAATTTGATTTAATAAAAAATCGGGCAAAGCCAAGGGTTAGTTCAGAAAATTCATTCTCATGCTTAGCAAGAAATTTTTTGGCGTGATCAATCAAATTTCCATCCTTCATAATCATATGAAACGCCAGCTTTAGTTCTTTGATTTCTTCTGGCGTTGAGTTTCTTCTGCGCAAACCAACAAGATTCAATCCTGCCACTTCATTTCTCCCACTTACTAAAAGTTGAGGGGCTACTTCGAGAGAAATTGCTGCAAGTCCTCCAATCATTGCACCTGGCCCTATTCTTACAAATTGGTGAATGGCCGCACCGCCACCGATAAATACATCGTCACCTACCTCGACATGACCGCCAAGTAACGATCCATTTGCCATGATTACCCGGTCACCCAACTTACAGTCATGAGCAACATGGGTGTAACCCATTAAGAAACACTCCCTACCAATTGAAGTGACTCCATCTTTTTCAAGGGAACGATGAATAGATACACCTTCCCCGAGACGGGTATTACTGCCAATGAAAACGCTCGAATTAATTGTTGCATTAAATGAAAGATGTTGGGGGTTCCCACCAATCACCGCGAAATGCCCCACCTCGACAGAATTTCCAAGCTGGGCATGGGTTTTAATTACGGCATGTGAATGAACAAGGCAATTTTCTCCCAAAATTGCTCCTCTTTGCAGGTAAGCATAAGGCCCAATTATGCAACCATTACCAAGTTCTACCCCATCTTCAATTACTGCTGTGGGATGAATATTTTCCTCTCCTCTCATAAATTAAGATTTATCCCGCTTCCTTAAAAATCTCCATTTGGGGATCTTTGGCTAATCCATATGCCTTAATTAATCCAATGATTTGAAATACTGATGACAGATCTTTAACCAAGTTCGGAGATGTCTGCCGAAAAAGGTTTTCTAAAATAGACCGGAGAGTAAGGACCCCTTCTACACCTAGCGATCTTACGAACTCTAAAGCTTCTTTCATTTTATCATTATTTGCAGGTAAGGATGGAATGACCAGCAATTTTAAAAATGAGCTTCTATCTCCCTCCCAAATCGGGAAATTTCGGTTAAAACAATCGTCCACTCGCTCTTTGGAAAGGTGTTGTTTCAGGAATTTCACTTGCCTAGTGTCGTTGCTTATGACCGCAGGGGAAAATGAACTATTAGTCCATCCAAGGATTCCAACTATTCCTGTTCTTATTTTCTGTAAATCTCCGGAAAACAAACGCACTCCTGAATCTAAGGAATTATCATTCAACCTTGGGTTCATTACAACAATAGAGGTTAATGGATCAAACTTTCGCTTTGTCAGGGTAATGGCTGAATTTCCCGCTGAATGGACTAGGAAACCATTGACTTCAAAATAGGCCTCAACCAAATCCTGCTCAACCATATCGATCTTGAAAATTGCCGACCTATTCGGATGCTCCTACGGAAATTAAAACCCTTTCAATTAGATGAGCTGATTCTACTTCTTTCTGAAATGCATCTCCAATGTTTCGCATGAGAACAAAGCGTAATTTTCCATGGCTTACTTTTTTATCGGACTGCATGGCTCGGACGAGTTGATCAATTTTGAGCGGTTGGGATAAAGAAGTCGGTAAATCATATAGGTGCATCAAATTAATAAATTCATCCTCCTCCTCTTTTAATTCCCCCAGTTCCACCGATAGGCGCCACGCACATAGCAACCCAATCGAAACTGCCTCTCCGTGAAGGTAAGTGCCGTAACCTGAAACAGATTCGATGGCATGTGCAAAGGTATGGCCAAGATTTAACAAAGCTCGACCTCCCTCTGCAGAGTTCGTTTCACGCTCATCCACCTCCACAATAGCTGCTTTATTTTCGCAACACCGTCGGATTATTTTGACTAGATCAAAAGACTTGGAGTTCAATGTCTCTTTTCTTGCAAGCAACTGTTCATATAAATCCCTGTCGCCAAGAAGTCCGTATTTCACAACCTCCGCCATTCCCGCTGAAAACTCTCTTTGCGGAAGAGTATCAAGCAAATTTAAGTCTGCCCAAACAGCCTTAGGTTGATGGAAAGATCCAACTAAATTTTTTCCGCTGCTTAAATTAATTCCCGTTTTACCTCCAACTGAACTGTCCACCATTGCAAGCAGGGTACTGGGAATTTGATAAAATGAGATCCCTCGCAGAAAAGTGGCTGCGGCAAAACCAGCAAGGTCCCCAATCACTCCACCACCAAGTGCAAACAGAAAGCCAGAACGGTCGATTTTGTTTTCCGCGAGGAAATTCCAAATTTTAACGAGATATTCCTGACATTTACTGCTCTCACCTGAGGGGACGACAAGTCTTGGAAGCACACCGATAATATTCCTACAAATTTCAGGATTTGCCAAGAGTACTCCCTCATCAACGATTACCGCACCTTTGGTTCCAGAATGAATCATCCTGTCTCTTTGAACTATCAATTCATCGGATATTCCTGAACCAATTGTAATTGGATACCTTCGATCTTCCAATTCAACCCAAAATGATTCCTTCATTAAACGATATTTTTTCTCAGGGTTTATCGAATGTTCTCTTTAAGCATTCATGGATGCCAAAGATGCAGGAAATAATGAATCCAAATAATTTTCTACTGAAAAAGGCTGCAGGTCGTCGGGTTCTTCACCCAGACCAAGATAAAATATTGGTAAACCTAATTCACGGTAAATAGAAACGATCACACCACCCTTTGATGTTCCGTCCAGCTTCGTCACAACCACACCATTTAGACCAAACTTTTCATTAAATGCCTTGGCCTGGATCAAGCCATTTGTACCAGTGGAACCATCCACTACCAACCACGAATGGTGAGGTGCATCAGGTTCCCTTTTTTGGATGACTCGCTTAAGCTTGGACAACTCGTCCATCAGGTTATCTTTTACATGTAACCTACCAGCCGTATCGAGAAGCAGATAATCTGTTTGCTTTGCCATAGCCGAGGAATAGGCATCAAAAGCAACTGCTGCGGCATCCGAACCATGATGCCCCGAAACCAGTTCAAGTTCTAACCGATTTGCCCATTCTTTTAATTGCTCGGTTGCGGCAGCCCGAAAGGTATCGCAAGCACCAATCATCACCGACTTTCCAGCTGAAATTAGTTGGTGCCCTAGCTTTGCACAGGTTGTAGTCTTACCAGAACCATTTACTCCAACTAAGCAAATTACCTTCGGAGCTGGATCAATTGAATGATCCAGCTTGCCCTCGGAACCGGATAAAATTCTTGATAAAACAGTACGGGCAATATTGACCAAGACACCATCATCTCCTTTCCTTTGTTCTCGGAACGAAATCTTTAACTCCTCTAGTACTTCATCCGTAGTTTCCGGACCAAAATCACAGGCATAAAAAGCTTCTTCGATTTCAAGCAGGTCCTCTTGCTTTAGGGAACCGCGTCCCCCCACGCGTTCAAACGCACCCTGAATGACTGCTGATCCCTTCTTTAGGCCTGATTTGAATTTTGAAAAAATACCCATTTAAAATTTTGACGAATGGTAACTGTAAAAGATGTGCCCTGTAACTTATTTTGGCTGAATCAGCAATAAGCAGCAAGAAAAGTCGAGCACCTGCTTGGTGCAGCAATCTTCCTGAGAGTAGGATTGTAAACTTAACAATATAGTTCTGTCTTTTAATTCCCAGCGGTCAGTAACAAAACCTCCTCTATCATTGTATGGCACCTGTTCGTATGCTGGAAACTTGGTAAATTCAACCGGCTTGCCATAGGCATGGGTAACTCGAGTGCGCAATGCAAGCCATTGTGGATGAACAATGTCATCGTAGAAGAAATCTTGCCAGCCTGCTTCTCCTTGAATCAAGCAAAGTTCCAACAGTCCTTGATGGTTATATTTGCAGGTAAGTTCAAAAGCGTGACCATCCCACCTGACTGGAGACTTTATCAGGTTTGAGTGCAGTTCCCGGTAGCCAAGATAACCTCCCTGCTGAAGTTTTAAAATCGATCTTTCCCGGTTATCTCTCTTATTTAATAACGAGAATAGATATCCACTTTCAACAGAGGGCAGATCAGGGGATTCCGGGAAAAGATTTTTTTCACCATTTGTCCAAAGATTAAAACCCAAAAATCCGATCAATAAGTAAATGAGAAGCTTACATTGCATAATAGATTCTTTCCAGGGCCAGCAATGCATAACAGGTTACTAGAATAGGGTCCTTTTCCCACCATCTACCAGATTCATTGACCCAAAACCCTTCGTTGTCCTGGAGATCAAAAAGCCGAACTGCAAGCTGGCTTCTCCAATCCACTTCGTCTCCCTTCGCATTGATCACTTTTTGAATTCCAGATAGGGAAAGTGCTTTTGCCATCGTATGATAGTAGTAGTATAGCCCCTGTAATTCCATACCCGGATTTTCTTCGATGCTGTAATTTTGTTTCAACCAGTTTTTAACTGCAATCACACGCTCGTCGGTAGGGCTCATTTCAGAATAAATAAAACTGAGAAGTCCAGCGTAACTCATACTCCCGTAGGAACGAAGAGATACCCGCCCCCTTGAATCAACCCTTTCCCCAGCCATACTTTTGCCGGGAAAATATACAAAACCTCCCTGGTCTTCAGGAAATACACTAACCCAGGGTTGGTCATTTGTTTCCGACAAATTTTGGCATCTACTGACAAACTGAATGGCTGCATCCCAGTCTAAATCTAGACCATCATCTTCCTTCGGATCTATGATCTTTTGGGCATAAAAAAGTGCCTCCATTGCCAAATGCGTGTTCGACAAATCCGAGTGAGCCCATGTCGACCCGTAACCTATACCACCATCAAAAATATTATCCGCTTCTCCTTTCCGGTCAAAGTCTGACTGCTGGTTGATAATAAATTGACGTGCTTGTCTGATAATTTTTTCATCTGCCTTATCCTTTAGTTGTAAAAAGGCCATCAGGCATATCGATGTGTTATAGGACGCTAGTCCTTTCCCATAAATTCCTCCATCAGACTGTACTTTTGTTCTGAGAAAAGAAAATCCATTCTCTGTAAACTTATTGTACTTTTTTTGTTCGGCAACGGAGGGATGACCAAGAGTTGCCCGCAAAGCCAGAGCGGTAAGAGCAGGATATTGATCATTTCCCCAACCCCCAGTGGTACCATTCTGCTCTTGGTATAGCCATTTTATTCCTTTATCTAGAGCCCTCTCAATCTCATTTCTCAATGATTCACTGGGCACAGAGAATAGTTTTAACAGGGGTAATGAACATCCCATAACAAAAAAGAGAGATCGAGTAAAAGACTTCATATTTATATTGAATATTACAGGGACTTCTCTCCCGCAAGAACTTGAATGTGAAATCTTACTCTTTTATCCAAGGGTGGCATTTTTTCATGTAAAACTACCCATGAGTCATCCGATATACTTTCTGGATCCAAACTATTTATGATTGCATTTCTATCCTGATAAATCGCAAGTATCGAACCTTCAACCTCTGCCATGTAATTGCCTTCGATTGTCCTTGAACCAGTAAATAAAAAAGGACGAGCTTCCAATGTGCGTTCAGACAATTGGTTAAAAACCAGCTCAAAAATTTCCCGGGTAATATTCGATTCGTTTTGTTTCCATGAAATTTGTGCATTCACCTGATAGTCGGCCATCATGTCTACCATCTGTTGAGATTTAAATTCCTCAGATAAAAAACGAGCACCAAGGGGTTTTGCCTTTAGCAGAAGCAAGCAAGCATGAATCCATCGAGGTGAAGTTTTTGTACTGAAGAGAGACTCATGTAATTTTCCACTTTGATGAACCAGTGCATATTCAACGAGACCGCTCGACTGGTTACAAACTGCGTCGAATGATAACCTTTTAAGTTTTTGATCAATAAGCACACCACCGAAGTCAAATTTCCCGCCACCCAAATCAACGACACGGGGAAAAGATGTATCATTTTGATTAACCAACCCGTCCGATCCTTCGGAGTAAAAAAACTGTGTGTGTAATTTTAAAATAGAAATAAACAAAAGAGTTCGAAACTTCATCTAGATTTTTTGCAAATAGCTTTTTTCTTTTCAGTCAATTTGCACAATTAAAAAAAATTTCTGTTTCGTGCTTGCTTGACCTTTGTACATCTTCATCAATAACTTCTATCTAAATATAAATCCACCCTTAACAGCCATGGACGAAGAATCCGAAGTCGAAGAAGTTCCCGTTCCCGAAGAAGTAGTCGAGGAAGCACAGTCCCATCAAACCGAAGTTCCCCCCGTAGAGGGAGCGTTTGGAAAATACTTACGTGAACACAGATTGCTGAATAGCCTCTTGATTTCACTCGGTACAATCGTGGGAATCATTGGCTTCATGCTTGCGTGGACAATTGTCGTACCTGTTGGAGAAGAAAGTGGCTCAGATTTTGGAGATGCTGGTGCTCCTGCACAGCAACAACAACAAGAAAAGCAAAAAGTTGTAAAGCTGATGCAACGTCAGAAAAAGGCTCAACCAACGAGTCAGCAAACTTTTAAAACCACTGCTGTATCCGACATCTCTTTGCCTGATTTTAATGAACTTGATGTAAAGGATCTTGCTCCCGTAGTTGAAGCTGCACCCCCCACCATGTCCCAGACTTCAACGATGAACAACCAGAAGATGAAGAGTGCTTTAAAGGGAGTTAGTTTAAGCCTCCCTAAGGTAATGCAACAACGCTGCGACCCTAAAAAAAGGATGGAACGCTTACGTTCTGGCGGAGGGAAACCATCTACCGAAGAGGCAATTATTAAAGGTTTGGGATGGCTAAAAGAAGTTCAGGATAAAGATGGAGGCTGGGGGTTGCAGGACATGAATTCCGAGGAGAAGCCATTTCGCTACCGTAGTAACACTTTACACAGGGATGGTATGACTGCACTCGCTTTACTTGCTTTTTTAGGGCATTGTGAACTACAGGACTCTGCTGAATTTGGAGAGACGGTAAAAAAGGCCATCAACTATATTACTGCCAGTGCTCCTGATAAATTAGCAAACCGAGATGAAAGCGGAACTTTTCTTGGCTTAAAAGGAGGCGGCACCACAGATATGCAATTCGCCGCCTATTCGCATGCTATTCGCACTTACGCTCTTTGCGAGGCATACACTATGACCAAGATTCCCAAGCTCAAAGAATATGCAACCAGAGCGGTAAATCTAATCATAGAAGGACAAAATCCAAATGGTGGCTGGGGCTACGGATTTGGCAGGGGTGTTGCAGCAGCTGTGGACTTATCCTTGTCAAGTTGGTGTGTGCAGGCATTGAAGGCAGCAGCCTTAACTGGCATTCAATTCCCCGGTCTTGATGATGCAATGGATAACGCGATTTCCTATGTAAAAAAATGTCAGGAAAAAGGTTCAGGAAAATTTATGTATACTCCCCAAGGTAACGAAGCGGCTAGGTATGGTGGTCCTGGAAGAGGCTCCATCACTGGAGCTGGCGTACTCTGCCTGCAGGTATGGAAAGAAGCCAAGTCTCAGGAAGTAAAAAAAGGGCTTGAATTTATCGTTCAAAACAGACTCTCCGATTCATGGACGAAAGTTGATGCCTATGAATGGTATTATCATGCTCAGGCGTGCTTTCAATCCACGGGTGCTCTAAGTGGAATATTTTGGAGAGAATGGAATAAATCATTCCAGGAAGTTGTTGCTGCGGGACAGCAGGAAAATGGGCGCTGGAAACTGGGTCTCCATTTTCATGGAGAATCCGCTATTTTCAGGCATGCACTAACAGTATTAATGCTCGAAGTTTACTATCGGTATGCTCCGATGAGCAAAGTATAGTCTTCCCCTCACCAAAATCCAGAGAACCACAAACTAATAACGCCGATGATTAAATTGTCCTACTTTCTTTTTTTTAAGTTGTGTTTTTTTTCTTTTCTTTTCGCAGATGAATCTTCCCCGGCCAAGGAAATCGAAATTACTGGGAATGATGCGATGCAGTTTGATGTGAAAAGCTTTGATGCAAAGGCTCAAGAAAGCTTGCAATTAACTTTCAAGAACATTGGCTCAATGCCCAAAATTGCCATGGGTCATAATCTAGTCATTCTCAAAAAAGATATCAGTGCCATCACATTTGGGCAAAAAGTCCTTGCTTCTGGTGGAAGTGCCACTAACCCTCTCCCAAAATCACTCCTTGGTGATGTGATCGTATCGACTAAGTTACTTGGACCAGGCGAGTCTGAAGTTGTAATTTTTAAAGCACCCAGTGAAACTGGAGAGTATGAATATGTATGCACTTTCCCGGGTCATTTTGCAATGATGCGGGGAAAAATGATCGTCCGTTAAATATTTAACTTCTATTGCTTGCACCACATAACTTAGATTTGCTTCCACAAAATGTCAGATATTAGCAAGGAAGTAAAAATCCTGGAAAGTTGCCAATCTGCTGGAAATATAAAAGCTCTCTTTGGTTATTCCAAAATTACCGGACCCGGTTGGTGGATTGCAGCAGCCAGCCTAAGCGCAGGTTCTTTGATCGGATCGATTGGGCTTGGTCAAAGGTTGGGCCTTGATGGCTTATGGATTCAGGCTGCTGCGATGTTACTGGGCATATTTACCCTTTTTGCAATTTCACAGATTACTCTAAATACACAACAAAGCCTTTTTGTAATTCTTAAAAACGATTGGAATAAATCTTTAGCCATTTGGCTCGCGTTTTCTGCTATCATTACGGGTTTTACCTGGTGCATGCCGCAGTTCCGACTTGGAGCAGATGCGGTTGTGACAACCCTGCTGCCCTCGCTAGATAATAAAGGAGGAAGGGTTTTAATCGCTGTATTACTTCTTATTTTGTCAGTTGGTTTGTCATTGGTTTATGAAAGACATGGGCCCAGATCTTCTATTTTCACTTGGACAATAAAACTCCTAGTACTCTTTATAATTTTTTCTGCAATCAGTTCGGTTATTTTATTTTTTCCAAGTTCAGGTATTTCCTTTGGAGACATACTCCAAAGTCTCGTGCCATCCTACAACTTTCTGATTGAACCATCACCCCTTTTCTCAAATCTCTTAGAAAATTCAGGTGAAATGAAAATGTTTTGGGAAGAAAAAATCCTTCTCAAACAAAGGGAATTAGCCCTCATTTGTTTCTCATCCACGCTTGGTGTGAATATTATGTTTGCGTTGCCTTTGCTTCTATTGAACAGAAAGTGGAGAAGGATACATGACCGCTTTTCAAAATTCAATTTGTTCACTACCTGTTTTTTGCCTTTCTCCATTGTTTCTGTTTGTTTGACTCTGCTCTCTGCAATTGCCTTTCATCCAAAAGATTTAATGACTCCAGAAGATGACCTCTTGGAGAGTACTGAAATTGTTGATCTTTTAAATCAAAGGGTCGTTCATGAAATTGGTTACGAAAAGTTCAGGGATATGGCTCCCTTCCAGCAGGATGCTTTAACGGATGCTCTTAGTAACGATGAAAAAAAATTAGCCAGTATAATTGCTGGTAAAAGTGTCAAACAATGGATTGCTTCGCTTTCTCAAACTGGTGGAATCTATTTTAGCTACCTTCTTGGAGTTACCATTTTTGCTATCAGCCTATCCACTATTGTTATTCTTATGATCATTAACGGACACCTAGTTTGTGAAGTCTTAGGTAAGCCGCACAAGGGCCCAGCTTTTCAATCCGGGTCCCTGCTCTTAGCAATTTCTTCAATTGGACCTTTTGTTTGGTCGGATCAGGATAATTGGGTAAGCGACCCTACCTATTTTATAAGCTTGGCTATTCTTCCCTTTGCTCTTCTATCCTTTACCCTGCTATTAAATAATCCAAGTATAATGGGAAGAATGCGACCCAGTGGAACGGGTGGTTATTTTATTAATGCGGGAATAATCCTGTCTTTTATTTTTCTTGGCTCATCCTCGTTTTATCTTGTTTGGAATGAACATTGGGGCTCATTTCCAATTGGCCAAGTTTTGCTCTCTATCATTGGGGTGCTTTTACTAATCGGGCACTTCTCGCTGAGAACTAAAAAACTCTCGAAGCGACTGGAAGGACTTGAAGATATGTTCAATCGTTTCTCAGACCAATCTGGTAAATAATTTTTTATGTTTGGTTGGATTAATTAATTTTCGACCATTTCAACCCATTCTCTTCTTTCCTTTCCCGGGCCTCCAACCGATTTTAATATCCAAGATTTCCCAGTAGTTGTATCAATTTTTACAAGTCGCTTGTAGAGAAACGGCTTTGCATCTTGTGAGTAATATTCAGCACTCACTAATTGATACCTGCCATTTTTTGATGATAAGCTATTAAAACTTGGTGGCGGTGGTATGTTGGCAGGTAACCTAGGAGGTGAAATTGGCTGCCTGGTTTCTTGGGCTAGTAAAAAAATTTTATTGTGACAGCATATAGTAAGAATGATCGAGAGTATAAGTATTTTCATAGATATTATGCCTGTTTCTCCTAATCAATATAAACAGACCTAGCAAGGAGTAGATGAATATAAATAAAAAGCTCCGTCAGCTTTGCCCAAACTGACGGAGCAGGATTGTGTAACTACACGATCTTAAAATACATACATTTCGTAAATTTTAAGACAAGTATTTTAATCTTATTAATTTTATTTCTAAACAAATTTCCTGTTTTTATAACTATATCAGTTGATCCTGTTAGCGGTTATGGAAACTTATCCATGTTAGCATCAGCAAAATTTTCAGTTTTCATTTGAACAAGCAGGTTCAATGTCTATGAAAAGAGAGGTATGGCATTACATAAATATTGTAAAAGCTTTTTAAAAGTAGAACCGTTATGTGCATTCGTTGCCTGCTTTGCTATGTTAGGATGCTATTCCCGTAACCCAAGTTCAATTCCAGATGCCCCCCCGCCCTATCCCAGTTTTCCTTTTCCTCAGGAGAATCATCAAAGTAATGATGCATATAATTCTGCTCCACCTAGACCAAATACCCAAAAATCATTAAGTTCAGAAACTCAAATTCCTGAAGAAAGTTCCCTTAGCACTTATTCAGAAAAAAATTACAACTACATACCACCATCCGCACCTCCCCCCTCTTCCTCGCTGCAAACACCTGCGTTTTCATCTCTCTCAAGAAAAGCGGGCAATCCAAGGTTTACATTAACTGCAAATGGTGATCTTTGGGCCCTTGTACAAGATGAAAAAGGAAACGAAATTGAGTGGCTGAAAATGAAAACTGGAGAATCCGCATTTATCTATGATCCAAATGCATTACTTTTGACCTGCTCATCCGGAAACTTACTTTCTATCAAGAATTCGGCTGGTAAGAATATCCCCTTTGATTCGAAAGGGAATGGGATTTCAATTATACGGCTTCCAAAATAACTTATTTTAAAGAATATAAACCACAAACTCCTTAAGGTTTTTGCAATACCGGGGGACTTCTCTGCAATGTCAGGTCAATCCTAGTACACTTGCCAGTTGTGAAAGTTAAGGTAATGAGTGACCACTCGAAAATCTCCCCAGTCTTATCATCAATTGCAGCACGCCGATAATCCCAAACATGCTCATTTCGTTGATTTAATGAACGCCCATTTGGTTCTCCAAGCATTTTTTGTGTTTCCCAACGATTTTTGCCAAGTAACAATAATTCTAAGTTGGATTTTCTGTAAACGGGACCAGAGTTATCGCCCCTAGAATTCTCGACATTGGAATACGCATTGTAGCGATTTAAATAAACTGGCTTTCGACAACTACTCATCGATGTAAACAAGGTAACAATTACCAAGTAAAGGAAGCCTTTAAAAAAATTGTTTTTCACTGGGAATATGTGGCGGAGAGAACGGGATTCGAACCCGTGGAGGAACGATTAGCTCCTCACCGGTTTAGCAAACCAGCGCATTCGACCACTCTGCCATCTCTCCAAATTTGAACCTCAAGTAAATTGTTTCCTGAGCACAAGTAAACCTTTAAAATAATCAGTCATCTCATTTACGAATAATTCTTTTCAGAGATTGCAAATTTCTTTTAGCCATCTCGTCTCCACCTTGGGAAGCTATTTCAAACCATTTTATTGCTTTGTTTGAATCTTTCTTCACTCCTTTTCCCTGTAAATGCATCAAGCCTAAATACCGAGCAGATTCGGGATCTCCCATTTCAGCAGCAAGATTAAATAGCTTGCTAGCCTCTTCCAAAGAACTGCTCCCTTGCTTACTCCAGTATAATCTCTTTGCTTCCTCCCTTAAACTCGATCCGCTTTGTTTTGTATCATTGCCTGATTCATTATAAACATTCTCAGGTTCAGGAATTGGATTAGAAATAGAGCTCTTGTCTGGAATCAAATCCTCTTCACCAGATCGGTTATAAGATGATGGAAGAATGATGGTTGTTTTCTGACTAAACAAACTTTCATCAAAGATCGGATTACTAGGAGTAGAAACTTCAGCTTTGTCTGGATTCACTAATTCAGTGCTCGGTTTCTTGATTGAATCATTGCTGTTATCCGGCAAATCATTTGACGTAGATTCACCATACAATGAATCCTTAATTTGGGAAATCTTCTCTTCCGAGCCCTCAACTCCTCTTTCGTTTGCTAATCGTGCATACTCAAGAGCTTTTTCTAGGTCAACCGAACCAGCCACGCCCTGCCTTAAAAAGTCTGCCATCACAAGTTGAGATAATCCAAAACCACGATCAGCGGCCGCTTGAAAATGGATCATCGCCATCTCAAGATCCTGTGGAACGCCACTTCCATCCAAGTAGCAACGTGCAAGATAATGATGACCAGCAGGCAGTTTTGCCTGTACGGCTTTCTCCAACTGTTCAACACCTTCTTTTTGTTCGGTATCATTGTTAGCACCTGTCAAGCCGCTAACGCCATGCACTTTGATCAAACCTGACTGTAAGCAAGCTGGCGCATATCCAGACTCAGCAGAAATTTCAAAATACTTAGCTGCCATCTCAAGGTCTGTGTAGATGTAGGGGGATAATCCTTCGACTGTAAAAAGCTCACCAAGAACATACAAAGCAATTGGATCACTTTCAGCAGCAAGTTTAATTAAAGTACCATCCGTTTCTCGGAAAACTTTTAGGTAGTGTTGAGCCAATCGCTTTTCATCAGGACCAAGAGGAGGCATACTACTTAGGAGTCCAAGAACAAACTCTCCTAACCAGTGCCCCTGACTTGCAGATTTTTTCGCAAAATATTGAGCATCAGAATAGGAAATATTAAGGCCTTTATCTCCATGCAAATAGCATAGGGCAAGAAAACCCTCAGCATATGGATTTCCTTTTTCCGTTGATTCCCTCAAGCTTTCTAAATTCTGATCAATCAAGGTTGATCCTTTCTCACCAATAAGGGCTTGATAAAAAAAGATTATGGGTAAAAGATATATTGTGTACCTCAGCATAGCAAAACTAGCCGGAATTCTAGCGAAGTCACCTATTGATAGGCAAGTGCTCAATAACCAACGAATAGTTTATACTCCATTTATATACTTTCTCATTGTTGTATGATTGATTCCACAGAAGGTTCATCTACATTACGTAATCCTGGTAAGGAATTGATTCGTCAGTTCGTTATATATGCTGAACATAAAGTCGGTTGGCTAAACGACTTTGTGTCTATGCTAAAGGAACAAGATATTCATATTCTTGCAATTTCCGTTCTTGATACCACCGATTCTGCTGTTATCCGCGTGGTTACCAATTACCCCAAGGACTTGGCAAGGTTTCTCAAGGGACAATCAATCAGTTTTACTGAAAGATTGATTCTCGCTGTTGAACTTGATGACACCTCTTCACTCTTTAAAGTCACACAATCACTCCTGCGTGCAGAGATTAATATCCATTATGTGTACTCCTTCTTGCATCAACCCAACGGCAAGCCAGTGCTTGCGATCGCCATGGAAGATGAGGACACAGCCGAAGAGGCATTGCGATTACATCAAGTTCGAATTCTCACACAAGACGAACTTTCACGCTAAAAAATTACTAGTCATACAGCAGGAAGGATTGAATATCCTTTCTAAAATTTTGGACATCAATCTCCCACCTGCTCATAAATTTATTCCTATCCACTCTGTTTCCTGCATTCACAAGATAATTCCACCAAGCACTCGATCCAACATGTTTATTAAAGAGTGACGATTCTGATTTTTTTGCAGATAGAAAAGGATTGGGACTTTGCCAGCGTGCAGTTAATTCCATCATCGCAAATGCCAATGCAGTGGGATTCCACAAATGCCAATCTGAAATTATGATGTAAACTCCCCTCTCAGTACGGCCAGCTGAATTCTTCACAGACAAAATTCTGAAATCCAATCCGGCTAAATCTTGGCTTTTAAGCGATTCAAGCAACTCCTCTGGAGTTTTCCCCTTAAAAGTTAAGAATCTGAATGGGTGCTTGGTTCCAATTCCATGCTTGAAATTACCTAATTGTGCACCCAATCCAGTCATGGGGTAACCAGCAACAGCATCTAAATGTGGAATATTGGGCGATGTTGGATACCAAGTTAATCCCGTGGATGGCCAAGTCATATGGCGAGACCAGCCATTCATTGGAACAACGGTAAGAATTCCTTGTCGGCGTTTTAAATCGTCTACATTCAATATGCCTTTCGTTTGTTTGGACCAAAGGGCAATTTCCCCAATGGTCATACCATGCACAAATGGCATAGGAAATGCCCCCACATAACTTATCCATTCCAAGTCGATCATTGGCCCAGCGGTCTTTAAACCTCCAAGTGGATTGGGTCGATCCAGCACGACCACCGACACCCCGTGCTCAAAGCACGCCTCCATGGCATATTTCATACAACTAATGTAGGTGTAGCAACGAACTCCCACATCCTGAAGATCAATGACCAATGCATCGAGGTTTGCAAGCATCTGCTCATTGGGTTTACTAAATTTTCCATAAAGTGAATACACTGGCAATCCAGTACGGTGATCAATTTTATCATCCACTGGAACGGAAGCTTTCTCATCTCCATATATTCCGTGCTCTGGACCAAAAAGTGCGACCAAATTAACTTGTGGTGCATTTTTCAGCACCATGACAGTACTTTCCCCTAAGGAATTTTTTCCTGCGGGATGAGTAAGCAAGCCAATTCTCTTATTCCTAAGAATATCAAATTTCCGTTTCTCTAAATAATCGATTCCAATCTCAACTTTTGAATAGCCGTAAAAACTTGGAATAAAAAAACTAAAAACCAAAGCTAAAATGCTCGGTGATAAGATATTTTTAAAAAAGGGGAATGAGTGAAGATTACCAGAGCAATTAAACATAAGGCTATCTGTAAAACCTGCATAAAATTTTGTAAAGAAAGACAGCAATTACACCAAGTGAAATCCCTAATACAGAACCTCCAACAAGCATTGGGGGAAAAGTATCAATTAATCGTAACAATTCCTTGTAGGTAAAGTGAGTCCAATCATAATTGGGATTCAGCAATTTATTCCTTGGATAATTAAATCCTAGAAGATCGAGTAAAACCATCCCGATTTTGTAATCAGCAAAATAAATTGGGCCCATTGTCAATGGATTTGATATCCATTGTAATGCCACGATGAGGGGCAGGTTTGCTCGGATTAATAGAGCAAAGAAAAAGACCACCAGCATTTGAATACCCACAATTGGCAACATCGATATCCAAATGCCAAAAAAAAGAGCAGCACGAATCTCTTTTCCCCTAAAAGACCAAAGATAAGATCTTTTGTAGGCAGTATCGGCAAACCATTTTAAAACAGGATATCGGTGAATGTTTGATCTTCTAGGCAGTGGTCGAAGAAACTTTTTTAATCTTTTAATACGTTTAAAACGCAAATCCCTCTCAATGGGACAATCTTCACTTTTCACAGTCTTAAATGTCATGAGACTTTCTTTGCAAACACGAAGAAATGAGTTGGGTCCGTTACTAAGATTTTGCTCCAAATTAAGATTCGGGTTAGCCAATACTCTATGAGATAGGAGTGGGTTTAAATTTGAGAGATTTTTAATCATTTCATCCTCAATACTTCCGCAAATTAAAACCGTGGGTTTTTTATGCGCCGCTGCTAGACGAATAATTTCAAATGGACCCTTTCCCCCCATAGATGAATGATCAAACCTTCCCTCTCCACAAAAAACTACATCCGCCCGCTTTATAGCCTGCTCCACTTGCATCCACTTGGAAACCAATTCTGCACCGGCTACAAATTTTACCTGATACTGCAGGCTAAGGCCGTAACCAATTCCTCCAGCCGCTCCAGCACCCTTTTGATTAGGACCAATTGAAGAATTTGGAAATTGCGAACGAAGCTTTTGCTCCATACTGCTCATTTGTTGTTCAAGCTCCTCTACAACTGAATCCTTCAAGCCTTTTTGAGGACCAAACTGATGAGTTGCTCCGCGTAAACCCAGTAAGGGATTATCAACATCGCAAGCGATACGAATTGGAGGCAATGATTCCATTGCAGTACCATCAAAAGAAGCCACTCTCGACCAAAACTCGGGACTAGGAAAATCAAGTTCCTCCTTGTTCGAGTCGTAAATCTTCAAACCAAGTGAACAAAGGGCCCCAATTCCCATATCATTGGTCGAACTTCCACCAATACCCAAAAGAATATAATCCGCACCACTTTGCTTAGCTGCCAATAATAATTCACCTACACCGAGGGAGGTGGTTTTCCATGGATTGCGCTGATCTGCGGTAAGCTCGGACAAACCGCAAACTGAAGCCATTTCTACAATTGCTAGCTTGCCCCTTTGTGGCAGGTTCAGCAGCTCCCTTACTTCGTGACTCAACTCTTTGATGCTGACTATTGCAAAGGTGGTGGCTTTGGTTTCCCCAAGCGAATTTCTGGCATTTACACGATTAATTTTGCCGTTAATCGTAGCCGCCAAAATTTTGGAAAACCCTTCTCCTCCATCTGTGAACGCACAGCTAGTTACTTCACCAGAAAAGCTGCAATCATTTACAGCTTGTGCAAGAAGATCACTTGCTTTCTGTGCTGAGAAAGAATCCTTGAATTTATCGAATGCAGCAAAAATGCGCATGGACTAACTATTGAAAATCAGCGAACCTCCGACCCCGTTGATTCATTAATTATTTTGTAATTCTCCATGTGATAACTGTCCGATGCCTCGAAGGTCACCTGTAAACCATAGTTCTTTTGCAACTTATCGAGCAAGGAAGCATCCGGACCGCGCAATCTTCTAAGTGCAGAAGGGTGTAAAAATACCTTGAGTTCGATCCCATCACCACTCTGGGCATGAATCCTACGTACTGCTCCAGATATAACCCGTTGTATTTCGATGCTGACTGCCCGAGGAGACTTTACGATTCCTCTGCCTTTACAGTAAGGGCATGACTCATAAACCCCGCTAGAATTACTCTCATCATGTCGTTGTCTGGAAATCTGCATAATGCCAAGCTCAGATATTGGGAGTATATTGTGCTTTGCTTTATCTTCAGCCATCGCGCTTTTCATTCGCTGAAAAACCTTTCTCTGATCGCCCCGGTTTTTCATATCAATGAAATCGATGATTACAAGTCCTCCAAGATTACGAAGACGCATCTGCCTAGCTACTTCAGATGCAGCTTCTAAGTTAGCCTGCAGGATAAAGTTCTTTCCATCCTTTCGGTTTCCTTTATGGCTTCCAGTATTAACATCAATGGAGACAAGTGCTTCGGTTTCTTCCATGACAATTTCACCACCGGAGGGAAGCAGCACTCTTCTCATGAATGTCTGTTCAATCTGTCTTTCGACATTGAAACGCTCAAAGATAGGAATCTGCTCCTCAAATAGTGCTACTTTCGACTTGGATTTGGGGGATATTCTCTGAATTGTGTCGATCAATCTTTCATAGTCTCCACTATTATCTATTTGTACTCTGTCCACATCATCAGTCAGAAAATCACGGGCCGTTAACCCTATCAAATCTGGTTCCTGGTAGAGCAATGAAGGCTTTTTCTCGGATTTAATCTTAGCCTCAATTTGATCCCACTGCTGCATCTGAAGATGTAAGTCCCTCACAAAAAAACGTTCTGGTTTGTTCTGTCCGGCAGTGCGGATGATCACACCCATTCCCTCGCGCAACGACAAATTAGACAAAATCCTTTTTAATCTCTTGCGTTCCGTTTTGTCTTCAATTTTGCGTGATATTCCGCATTGTCCCGCATAGGGCATAAGAACTAAGAATCGGCCAGGCAAGGAAAGATTGGTTGTTGTGCGAGGACCTTTGCTACCGATTTGGGCCTTTGTGATTTGTACTACAATTTCAGAACCAATGGGAAATACCCGAGGAATATCAGCCACTGATTTGGCCTCATTTTTACCTGGTGCTTTCTTTTTATTTTGACGAACTATCTCCACTGAGGGGTCATTATTTGCCCCTGGCAACATATCCCAGTAATGAAGAAACGCATTTTTCTCCTGCCCAATATCTACAAATGCCGCTTTTAAACCAGCCTCCAAGTTTTGGACTTTTCCTTTAAAAATAGCACCAACCATCCGGTCTTTATCCAACCGCTCAATATCAAATGCCTGGAGGATGCCATTTTCCATCATCGCTACCCTTCTCTCAAGAGCTTCGGTATTGATTATAATTTCTTTGTAATCCTGGTTTTTTTCACGACGGAAAAAAGCCAGGATTCTTTCCCGAATAGGACGATTTTTTGCTCTTTCCAGGGCAAGTTCCCTAAGTTGCCCCTTGTCAATGTTTAACGGAGCAGATTCTTTGGGAGCTATAGTAAGATCATTTTGATCTTTTTCTCTCTGGTCAGTTGAATTTAAATGATTTGAATTTTTAGTGGAGGAGGCTTTACGCCTTTTTCTTCTTGCCATGGTTGATGTGGTTGAAGAATCCAATCTGCAACTCGTAGGACTGTATTAAGGCATTCATAAGACATCCTTTCGGTGTCGGTAAACACTTTGAACCATCCCCAGTAAAAAGAAGCATACAATCAAAAACGAGCCTCCGTAACTAAGAAATGGTAAGGGCAAACCAGTAATGGGTGTAATACCTAAAGTCATACCGACATTAATGAAAACATGGGTCATGAGTAACACAGATACCCCAACTGCAAGCATTGCCCCGAATCGATCTGATGCTTTGGCTGCAACCCGAAGGCAACCAAATACAATCAACATGATTGCACCGATTGCTAAGGTGCCGCCGATCAATCCAGACTCTTCTGCAATAACTGCAAATATGAAATCATTATGAGCGACTGCGGTTGGAAGATATCCCAACTTTGCTTGCATGCCCTCACCCAAACCTTTTCCGCTGAAGCCACCTGTGGCAACAGCGATAAGTGCTTGGATCCGATTCCAAT
>Ga0181587_10000764_pt1 | contig 26555 bp, 27 predicted proteins | sample 071ome_27_FD_132463 | JGI IMG/M metagenome (GOLD analysis project Ga0181587, IMG submission 132463) | Coastal salt marsh microbial communities from the Groves Creek Marsh, Skidaway Island, Georgia - 071409AT metaG (megahit assembly) | ecosystem: Environmental > Aquatic > Marine > Intertidal... | reverse complement strand
TCGAAGCGCGAACCGTGGCAGGGACAGAAGAAGCCACCGTTCCAATTTGCATCAAAGGGCTCAGGTTGTAATTCGATATGCGGAGTCGGGGAACAGAACAAGTGTGGACACAGACCCACAAGAACAAGAACATCCGGGCGACGCGATCGATACTCATTTTGCGCGTAAGCCGGCTGTTCCGGCTGCTCGGAATCGGGATCCGCCAGACGATCGCCCATCGTGGTAAGGGCGTTGAGCGCTTCCTCGGTTCTGCGGACCACAAATATTGGTCTACCTCGCCAGGCCGGTATGGGTCCAAGAATTTCGCCTTCCTGCAGCCTGCTCACATCAACGCGAACCGGCGCACCCGCCGCCCTCGCCTTTGCACTGGGGTTCCAGGAACCAACAAAGGGTACCGCAGCACCCACGATTCCTGCTGCCCCGACGGCAGAAGTTGAACCCACTAAAAACCGCCTGCGGCCAGCATTAGCACTGTCGTCAGTCACCTTGTAAATCTCCTATCAGAGGCTAGTTCAATATCAAGCATTGAGCCGGTGCGCGGTCTTCACTATCAGGAGAGAAACCCGCAATCTGGATCAAATTAATCAAGTGTGGAATCGGATTAAGGTGGCCTTAATTCAGGCCAGCGAAACCGGCCGAATGTTAGATAATTTTCACTTTTTTTTCAAGTGGAAGCCCCTTCTAAATACCTCCGCCGGCGCGTCTCCCACAACTCTAAGCTGCCGAAATCTCAAAAAAAACGCCGGATCCGCGAGCGGCTCCGGCGTACAACCTACTTGACGTAGAAATAAAAATGTTAACGCTTGGAAAACTGCGGTTTTTTCCTGGCCTTGCGCAATCCAACCTTTTTACGCTCCACCGACCTGGCATCCCGAGTCACGAACCCGGCCTTGCGCAATGCTGGCCGAAGCTCATCGTTGTATTCCATAAGCGCTCTGGTGATACCATGGCGGATGGCGCCTGCCTGACCGAAACTGCCTCCGCCTCGCACCGTGACTTTGATATCGAACTTGTCTACCATTTCGACCAGTTCGAGCGGCTGGCGCACGATCATTCGGGCGACTTCGCGACCAAAAAATCCATCCAACGGACGGTTGTTAACCGTGATATTGCCGGAGCCGCTTGTCATGAAGACCCGAGCTGTCGAGGTCTTGCGTCGTCCGGTACCATAATACTGAGTTGCAGCCATAGTGCGTCTCGTGCCTATTAAATCTCAATCGGTAGTGGTTGTTGGGCTCCGTGAGGATGCTCTGAACCTGCATAAACTTTCAATTTTTTAAACATTGCCCGACCCAGCGGAGTTCGGGGGAGCATACCCTTTACAGCAAGCTTTATAATTCTTTCCGGCGCCCTTTCCTGCAATTCGTTAAAAGACTGCGACTTCAAACCACCGGGATACCCCGAGTGCGCATGGTACATCTTATCGGCTGCTTTTTTACCGGTGACCTGGACTTTTTCGGCATTTATCACGACGATATAGTCGCCAGTATCGGTATGCGGCGTGTACTCTGGCTTGTGCTTGCCTCGCAAACGGGTTGCAATAGCAGTGGCCATTCTACCCAGAGTCAAGCCTTCCGCATCAATCAGCAGCCAGTTCTGCTCAACTTGTCCTGGTTTTGCACTGAAAGTCTTCATTTCACCGCGCCTAAAATTCGGAGCCTTATAACAGGGAGCGCGCATGCTACAGGAGCGATGCGAATTATTCAAGAGCCCCGGACAATTAAGTTGACTCAAATCGATGTCTGATCGGGTTTCTCCTCAATGCCTCAAAACCCCATTGATCCTGCCTTACAATTCAATTGGCAAGAATCCGCGGGCTACAGATTATGGCTTGTGCGGACGGGACAGATATTCGTAGGATTGCATTTCCAGCAATCGACTTGCGGTTCGTTGAAATTCAATTCGCATGGCATTGCCCGTATACAGGTCGCTCAGCGGCGCAGCGGCACTGAGAATCAACTTTACGCTTCGATCGTACATCTCATCAACCAGATAGATGAAACGCCGGGCCTGGTCGTCCCGATCGGCATCCAATTGCGGCACATTTCCCAGAATCAGAGCATGGTAAAGCCTGGCCAACTCAATATAATCATGCACGCTCCTCGGGCCGCCACAGAGACGTTCAAAGTCGAACCAAATTACGTCATTAGCAATATAGCGGCTGACAATAGGCCTCCCCAGAATTTCCACTATTCCGCCGTCGATAGCCTCGGCGAAGTCCGGCGCCAGCCTGGAAAAACTGGCCAACAGCGCAGCGTCTGCATTGGCGTCCAGAGGATAGTGGTACAGCTCTGCCTGGCTAAGGCAACGCAATCGATAATCGGTTTCCACCTTGACCTCATAAACTTGCAAATGTCTTTCTAGCAAGCCAATGGCGGGTAAAAACCGGTCGCGCTGCAACCCGTTTTCGTAAAGCCGCGCCGGCTCGATATTGGATGTCATGACGAACGTGACGTGCCGATTCAATAATTCCTCAAGCAAACCCGCAAGTATCATCGCATCGCCTATGTCGGAGACGAAGAACTCGTCGAAGCAAATTACCCTGGCGCGAGACGCGATATCTGCTGCCACCTGCTTGAGCGGGTCTTTTTGTCCCTTCAGCTTTCGAAGATCGTTGTGAACTCGTTGCATAAATCGATGGAAATGAGTGCGCAATTTCTCCTCGATTGGCACGCAATCGAAAAAGATGTCCATGAGGTAGGTCTTTCCGGTACCCACTCCGCCCCAAAAATAAATACCTCTGGGCCTATCGTGCCCTTTTTTACCCAGCAAGGAACGAACCCGACCGACCACGCCATCTGGCTTGTATAAATACAGGGACTGCAATTCCAGATAGAGATCTTCCAGCAATTCGAGAGCCGCCAACTGCGCATCGTCAGCTACAATTAAGTTTTGTTCGAGATCTGATTTATAACGTTGCAGCGGAGTCATTGATTGGAAGGTCGCGTGGATAGAGGGATTCACTCAAGGCTGGCGATTGTAAAATAAAAGTTTTTACGGCGAAACGCCCATATACTGGTTATAATCGCGAAGCGTTGCACCGCAGCGCATGTTGACAGATATCGTCTTCACTAGATTGAGCTTTGACCCGAATTTCCATCAGTTCATTATTTTAGAGGGTAGTAAGGCACGGAAATGATTTGGTTGACTGGAATTATCTGCTTGGCCCTGGGTATCGTTCTGGGAGTGATATTCAGCCAGCGGGCCTGGGGCAATCCTGCCCGCATCAAGGAGTTGGAAAATCAAATTAGCGCAATCGAAGAACGCCATGAACAGTATAAAGGCGACGTGAGCGAGCACTTTGATGTTACGGCAGAACTTGTTCAACAGATGACACAAAGTTACCGTGACGTGTACCAGCATCTTGCCATGGGCGCTCAGGACCTGTGTACCACTGAGGTGGCCAACAAAATGTTGCCCGTGGGATCTGATGCAGTTTTTGGATCGGGTGCACCAAGGAAAGAAGCGCTTGCATTTGCACCACCGAAGGACTACGCGGCAAAAGTCAGTCCGAAACAGAAGGGTGCTCTGTCCGAAGAATTTGGTCTGGAAAAATCCCCGCCTGCCAGTAAAACTGAAACCGCCGACACACAGCAACCTGCTACCGAGAACCTAAAAACACTAGACAATATCGGTTAGACTTAATTGATTTTACAGAGTGCCTGCAGTTCATTAGCAGGCACATAAATCGGTCACGTACCTGCATTCCGTGGAAGTCGAAATCTAGTATCTTCAAATGTCAGAATACAACTTCACCCATCTAAGGCAGCTGGAAGCAGAAAGCATTCACATAATTCGCGAGGTCGCCGCCGAATTCGAAAATCCTGTCATGCTCTATTCTATTGGCAAGGATTCTTCTGTGATGTTACACCTAGCACTAAAAGCATTCTATCCAGGAAAACCTCCATTTCCATTCATGCATGTTGACACCACCTGGAAGTTCAGTGAAATGATTGAATTCCGAGATCAGCAGATGAAAAAACTCGGGCTCGATCTGATCATCCACATCAATCAGCAAGGAGTAGAGGCAGGAGTAGGACCTTTCACTCACGGCAGCGAGAAACATACCGACATCATGAAAACGCAAGCCCTGAAGCAGGCATTAAACAAATATCGGTTCGATGCCGCATTTGGGGGCGGTCGCAGAGACGAGGAAAAATCTCGAGCCAAGGAGCGCATCTTTTCATTTCGTGACAAAAGCCATCAATGGGACCCCAAGAATCAAAGACCGGAGCTGTGGAATATTTATAATTGCAAAATCAACAATGGCGAAAGCATCAGGGTATTTCCCCTGTCAAACTGGACCGAGCTAGATATCTGGCAATATATTCATCTGAGTAACATAGACATCGTGCCGCTTTATTTTGCCAAACCAAGGCCGGTCGTCAATTTGGATGGTGTCGACATTCTTGTGGATGATGACCGCATGCCGATTCCCGATCAGAATGACGTGAAGATTAAGACTGTTCGCTTTCGCACCCTAGGATGCTATCCACTGACAGGAGCAGTGGAATCAAACGCAACCACGCTACCTGAAATTATTCAGGAAATGCTGCTCACCACTAGCTCTGAGAGACAGGGCCGCCTCATCGATACAGACAAGTCAGGGTCGATGGAGGAAAAGAAACGCAAAGGATATTCTTAACGCCTCTCAATAAAATGCCATCCCGGTAAATTTAATTCATGTCGCACCAATCCGAACTGATCGCCACCGATATAAATGCTTACTTGGCTCAACATGAGCGCAAGGAATTATTGCGACTACTAACTTGTGGCAGCGTCGATGATGGAAAAAGCACGCTTATCGGCCGCTTATTGCATGACTCCAAGATGATCTATGAAGACCAACTCGCTGCCATTAAAGCTGACAGTATAAAGTCCGGCACAGTGGAAGGTGACCTTGATCTCGCCTTGCTGGTCGACGGTCTTCAAGCGGAGCGCGAGCAGGGAATTACTATCGACGTTGCGTATCGTTTTTTCTCCACGGCGAAACGAAAATTTATCATCGCCGATACGCCGGGCCACGAGCAATACACCCGCAATATGGCAACCGGGGCCTCTACCTGCGACCTGGCGATCATCCTTATCGATGCCAGACATGGAATACAGACCCAGACTCGCCGTCACAGCTTCATTGCTTCACTGTTAGGTATCAAACACGTCATAGTTGCGATCAATAAAATGGACCTCGTTGATTACCGTCAGGAGGTGTTTGAAGAAATTTTGAACGACTATCTAGTCTTCGCCGGAAAATTGAACATTCCCGATATCCGTTTTCTTCCAATTTCAGCATTGCGCGGAGATAACGTGGTCAACAGCAGTGACGCCATGTCCTGGTTCACTGGAGACCCACTGATGGTTACCCTGGAAAACGTCGAAATCGCCGCAGACAAGAATTTTCGAGATTTCCGCTACCCGGTTCAATACGTAAACCGGCCAAACCTTAACTTCCGGGGTTATTGCGGTACCGTGGAATCCGGCGTCGTGCGAAAAGGGGACCTTATCGCTACACTGCCATCCGGCAAAACCAGCAGAGTAAAGTCTATCGTCACTTTCGACGAAGAATTGGAACTGGCTCATGCTGGTATGGCGATTACCCTGACGCTGGAAGAAGAAATCGACATCAGCCGTGGTGACATGATCGTACACCCAGATAACCTGCCGAATCAGACACAAAAGTTCGAAGCAACTGTCGTATGGATGACCGATGCACCGATGCTGCCCGGCAAAGAATACGAATTTAAAATTAATGCAGTGCAGGTCAACGGCCAAGTCAGCGCGATAAAGCATCGCATCGACGTGAACACCTTGGAAAAACACCCCGCACCAGGATTGGAGCTAAACGAAATCGGCTTCTGCGACGTCAAGCTAGACCGAAAAATCTGTTTTGACAGCTATCAGATCAATCGAGGCACTGGCAGCTTCATCATAATCGACCCGATGACGAACGTGACCATTGCCGCGGGTATGATAAGTTGTGACGAACCGAGGCGTGAATCAGGCAATGATCATAGACAGACTAATAGCGGTCACGTAACTCGCGAGGAACGCGCGGCCAGGTACGGCCAGCGCCCAGTGACGGTCATGTTTATCGGAGTCTCAGGCTCGGGCAAATCAACGCTGGCGCACGGCCTTGAGCGAAGACTTTTCGATATGGGCCGGGCAGGTACCGTGCTCGACGGCAAAACCATGAGATTAGGGATCAGTAAGGACCTCCCCCACGACGCGGAAGGTCGCGCGGAAAACCTGCGCCGTAGCGCCAATGTTGCCAAGTTTCTTAACGATTCGGGGTTAATTTGTTGCGCCTCTTTTGTGGCCCCCAATCGGGACTCTCGAGAGCACGCGCTCAGCGTCATTGGCAAGGAAAATTGTCTGATCGTTTATCTCAATCCGCCGATGGATATTTGCATTCAGAGGGACCCAAGCGGCTTGTACGCGGCCGCCGACAGTACTGAATCCAGTGATGTTCCGGGCTTATCGTTTCCCTATGATGAACCTGAATATATCAACCTGGAACTCGATACCTCAACGCTTTCCGTCGAGCAATGCCTGGAGCAGGTGCTGCGGCTAATGCGGGAGCATGAGGTTCTCTAGGCAGGGTTATCGATGTCGATAAAGCGGTGATCCAGCCCGAACTTTTCCGCAAGATAAGCGCCAACCGCCTGCACCCCATACCGCTCCGTCGCGTGATGCCCAGCTGCGAAAAATGAGATTCCGGATTCCCGGGCTATGTGCACGGTTTGCTCTGAAATCTCACCGGTGAGGAATGCGTCGACACCGGCACTTGCTGCCTGTTCAATGTAATTCTGCGCAGCGCCAGTGCACCAGGCTACGGTCTTTATGCGGGCATTGTCTTCTGCAATAACCAGCGGTTTTCTTCGCAGCCGGGACTCAAGCAAACCGGCGAATTCCTGAATGCCATAGCTCGAATCCAGAGTGCCAACGAGACCGATGTTACGACCCCGATAACTGGCAAATTCTCCCTGTGTACGCAATCCCAACAAGCGACCCAGCTGGATGTTGTTGCCAAGATCAGGATGTACGTCCAGAGGCAAATGATAAGCAAAAAGGTTGATATCATGGGCCAGCAAGGCCTGTATCCTGGCGCGCTTAATTCCAGTCACGGTGGAGTTCTCTCCCCGCCAGAAATATCCGTGATGCACCAGCAGCATATCGGCACTTTCATCAATTGCCCTGTCGATCAGGGCCTTGCACGCGGTTACTCCAGAAATCACCGTGCGGACCTCTTCCCTGCCCTGTACCTGCAGCCCGTTAGGGCAATAATCATCGAACTGTCCAGGATTGAGGAGCGCAGTGAGTTCCATCTCAATAGTTTTCAGCGATGCTGGCATGACAATAACTCCTAAGACACTGTATATTGTGAGCTATTCCAAAGTGGAAGAAACATGATGGAACAACTGAAAAAAATTCTCCAGTTTGTCAGCTGGCCAGTTGCGTCTGGTATTCTACTTGCACTGGTTATCTTGCAGTTTCAACAGTTACGCCAGTTGAATCAGTTCCGCAGCCTGCTGGAATCTGTGTCCGCTCCCGCCCCCCAGGTGCTGCCTTTCTCGGCAGCAATCAACCGGGCTGCACCTTCGGTGGTCAGTATAAATGCAACGCCGTTGAATCTTGAAAGCATTGAGCAAATTTCCGAGGGCATGGTCAGACTGAATTTCGAGGAACAAACCAGTTTGGGTTCAGGAGTAATTGTCAACGAAGCCGGATTTATCGTGACTAACTTCCATGTTGTGAGCCAACTAATGTTTGATACAGTCGTAACTCTTCATGATGGCCGCAATACCCCGGCAACTCTGGTTGCCTTCGATGAAACTATTGATCTGGCAGTGTTGCATATCAATATGGATGACCTGACACCTATTCCCAGAGGGGACGATAGAAATCTCAATGTCGGTGATGTGGTTTTTGCTATTGGGTATCCGCGTAATATCGGTCAGTCCGTTTCTCAGGGCATCGTCAGTGCTTTGATAGACAATCAAGAACAGCAAAGCGAGAACTACCTCATTCAAACCGACGCAGCCATTAATCCAGGGAACAGCGGTGGCGCATTAATCGATCGCGCTGGCAATCTGGTAGGTATCAATTCGTCAATTTTTTCGGAAACCGGTCGTTTCGAAGGTATCGGTTTCGCCACACCGGTCACTGTCGCCATGCAGACCATGGACGAATTGGTCGCAGAGGCCATAGCGAATAACCCCGGGTATCTTGGCGTCCTGACTGGGGAAGTTCTCAATGAAGAAACCAGCAGCCTCTTTTTTGGAATACCCGATATCCGCGGCATGCTGGTGGAAAATGTCGATGAGGGGGGGCCTGCACAACGAGCGGGAATCCTTCCGGGTGATGTGATCACCCGCGTCGATGAGTCACCAGTGGCGGATGAAGAAACGATTATTCTGGAGTTTCAGAACAAGCGTCCAGGCGATCGGGTGATCGTTCAGGTGTACCGTGATGGCCAGCATCTTAATCTGCCGACAGTTCTCGGATTTGGCCAGGCTATGGTCTTTGCGCCCTGATATCCACTATTCTTCAGACAGGCGATATTCGGCCGACAGGGCGTGAGCCTGCAACGATTCGCGTCGGGCTAATCGCGCAGCCGTCCCGGCTATGGCATTTGCTCCACGGGCAGAGCAGTTAATTACTGAACTGCGCTTCTGGAAATCATAAACCCCCAGCGCAGAGAAAAAACGGGCGGATCCCGAAGTTGGCAGCACGTGACTGGGTCCCGCACAATAGTCACCGAGCGCTTCGGCTGTATATCGGCCAAGGAATATCGCTCCGGCATTTTCAATTTGACCTAGCAGCGCTTCAGGGTCGGATACCGACAGTTCCAGGTGCTCGGGTGCGATTAGATTGCTCACGGTGGCGGCTTCCGAAAGGGTTGCAACCTTGATAAAAATTCCCCGGTTCCGCAAGGACGCTCTGATGATGTCTCGGCGCTCCATGGCGGGCAAAAGACGGTCAATGCTGGACTGCACCGCTGCGATAAATTCAAGATCGTCGGAAATGAGTATCGACTGCGCCTGCTCGTCGTGTTCGGCCTGCGAAAACAGGTCCATCGCAATCCAATCGGGATCAGAATTGCCATCGCTGATGACCGTCAACTCCGAGGGGCCCGCCAGCATATCAATGCCCACTACCCCGTATACCTGACGCTTTGCCTCGGTCACATAGATGTTGCCGGGGCCCGTAATTTTATCTACCCGAGGCACCATCTCTGTGCCATAGGCCAACGCTGCCACCGCCTGAGCTCCTCCGATCGTAAACACCCGACTCACCCCCGCCAGCGCTGCCGCCGCGAAAACCAGGTTGTGGGCCGGGTCCTCCGATCGATACTCCGTCGGTACTGTAGCGACGATCTCGGCGACCCCGGCAACCTGCGCCGGAATCGCCAGCATCAACATTGAAGAGGGGTAATTGGCTTTGCCGCCGGGAACATACACTCCAGCCCTGGTCAGAGGAGTGACTTTTTGCCCATACACTGAACCATCAGCCTCCTCGTAGTACCAGGATGTCTGCTTTTGTTTTTCGTGGTAACTCCGGATTCTGGCCGCAGCGTGACGGAGCGCCTCAGCGTCAGAGGCAGATAGGGAATCGAGAGCGGACTGCAATTGCTCTGTCGAAACCGTCAGGTCGCGCATGCTGGTTGCATCTCTGCTATCGAACCGATTGGTATAGTCTACGAGAGCCGCGTCGCCCCGATTGCGAACGTCGCGCAGTATATCGGTTACGGTAGCCGAGACATCCGGGGTCACCAGACTGTCACGCGCCAATGCAAAAGCCAGCGCATCCTCAAATTCGGCAGCCCCATAGTCGAGGATCCGTATTGATAATGATTCCGCAGACATTAATCTCATTCCTCTTTCAGCAATGGCATGACCCCGGCCAGGCGCATTTTTTTCATCAAGCTTCTACCGCGGCCTTGAGCTTCCCAAGAATTTCCCGAATCGCTGAGCTCTTGATCTTCAGCGAAGCTTTGTTGACGATCACCCGGGAACTGACAGTTGTAATGAGGTCCAGTGGTTCGAGCCCGTTAGCCGTCAAGGTCTTACCACTATCGACGATGTCAACGATAGCGTCAGCAAGGCCGAGTGACGGCGCAAGTTCAAGGGCCCCATTAAGCTTTATTAATTCGATCTGGCGACCCTGTTCGGCAAAATAGCGACGAGCAATGTTGATGAATTTGGTCGCAACACGCAATCGACTGCGAGATTGTTGCAGTGAATCAAGATCTGTGCCCGCAGGCGCGGCAGTCATGAGCCGGCAGGTCGCCAGCTTAAGGTCAAGTGGCTCATAGAAGCCTTCCCCGCCGTACTCAAGAATCAGGTCTTTACCCACCACGCCCATGTCAGCGCTGCCGAATTCCACATAGGTAGGCACATCTGAGCCACGGATTATCATCAGATTGACGTTATCCAGATTAGTAGTGAAGATAAGTTTGCGACTGCTAAAAATGTCTTCAGCAGGCGCGATCCCTGCCCGCTCGAACAGTGGCAACACTTCTTCAAGAATGCGACCCTTGGTCAGGGCTATCACCAGTTTGGGTTGGCTCATCATTTATCACCAGCTAAGTCTATCAAGAGGGCACGCGTCTGATCTTTGCACCCAGCAACTGTAGCTTCTCCTCGATACACTCGTACCCCCGATCAATATGGTAAATACGATCCACCGAAGTTTCATTTTGAGAAACGAGTCCAGCAATTATCAAACTTGCAGAAGCTCTCAGATCTGTCGCCATCACAGGTGCTCCCTTAAGGGATTCCACACCGTCTACAATGACAGTATTTCCCTCGACTCGGATGGATGCTCCCATCCGATTCATTTCGTGCACATGCATAAATCGGTTTTCGAAGACTGTCTCGGTTATAGAACCCGTGCCTGTAGCGACTGCGTTCAAAGCCGTGAACTGAGCCTGCATATCGGTCGGAAAAGCCGGGTATGGGGCAGTTCTCACTGACACGCTCATGGGGCGCTTGCCATGCATATCCAGTTCGATCCAGTCATTACCAAGCTTTATCTCAGCTCCCACCTGCTCGAGCTTCGCGAGCACTGCATCGAGTATGTCGGGTCGGGTATCCTTGACTCGTACTTTGCCCCGCGTGGCAGCTGCAGCGATCAGGTAGGTCCCTGTTTCGATTCGATCCGGCATAACCGCATAGCTGCATCCATGTAACTCGGATACCCCATCGATAACGATGGTGTCGGTTCCCTGACCGCTGATGTTCGCGCCCATTTCCACCAGACAATTAGCCAGGTCCACTACCTCGGGTTCTCTGGCAGCATTTTCGATGATGGTTCTACCCTTGGCCAAGGTGGCTGCCATCATGACATTCTCGGTACCGGTAACCGTTACCAGGTCCATCACTATGCGGGCTCCTTTTAATTTCCCGTCAACAATGGCCTTGATATACCCGTCTTCGACCAGGATTTGCGCTCCCATAGCTTCAAGCGCACTGATATGAAGATTTACCGGCCTGCTACCTATGGCGCAACCACCGGGTAACGCCACTTCTGCCTGACCATACATGGCCAGCAACGGCCCAAGAACCAGGATTGAAGCGCGCATGGTCTTCACCAACTCGTAGGGTGCGCTGAAGCTGTTAATCGAACTGCTATCGATCTCGACACTCAATTTCTCGTCGATTATGGGCTCAACGCCCATGCATCCCAACAATTCCAACATGGTAGTGATGTCATATAAATGCGGAAGATTGCGAATTTGAACCGTGTCTCGAGTCAGAAGAGATGCTGCTAGGATCGGTAATGCCGAGTTTTTAGCACCGGCGATTCGAATTTCCCCCCTGAGTGGGCTACCACCGTTGATTATCAGCCTATCCATAGCAGACCTCGGGGGAAATCCGGGGGAACCCCATTAGCCCGCATTGAATTCATCATCGGTATAAAGCCGCATAGTGACGGCATGAATCTCGCCGCTGGAGATGTGCGAATTCAGAACCCCATAGATCAATTGCTGACGCTTGACCGCATTGAGTCCTTCAAATGCTTTACCTACCGCAGTTAACAGATATTTGCCGCTTCCACCCTCGACTTCGATTTTACAGCCGGGCAACGCCGCGGAGAGCAGCTGCTTAACGCTTTCAGTATCCAAGTACACCCTCTACTACTAGCTAACGCCAGTTATCCAAAACCTGATCTATATCATTGTCGTATTGCGACATCGCTGCAGCGAACTGTGTGTAATACTGCCGACCGAGATTTATTCCACCCAGGCTTAAATTTTTGAGTTTCCACTCATCGTTTTCATTCAGGAACATTTGGTATTGCAGTACAAAGGATCCATTATTATTGCCGATCCCCTTGATTTCCATGCCAATTACCCGATCGGCCCGCGGGTCAGTCGGCTCATTGCTGGCAGGAATAAAGGCCAGTTCCTGACCATCATAAGCTGCAAGGGCCGCCCCGTAGAATCGCGTCAATGTGTTACGCAGTATTTCACCGAAGCGATTTATCTGTTCCTGGCTGGCTTCCTCCGCATATCGAGACATAACAACGGTGGCTACCGCGTTAAAATCGACAATGGTAAGCAGAGCCGATTCAATGTCGTCGAAATAACGTTGCTGATCGGAGAGAAAAAAAGCGCGTGAGGACTGCACCGTTTCCAGCAAAACCTGGACCCCACCCTGAACGGTCGCCATAGCTGTCATCGGAGGCTCCTGAGCTCTGGCTAGGCTCATCGCCAGCAACATGGCAACGAGGGCAATCTTTTTGAATGTATTCATCTGGCTCACTCCGTCCGATAATGCCTGCATGCGATCGTGCAACACCAACACTTAATCGCCGCTTAATTTCCCGGCGATGTGGCAATTGCGGGTGGCATACCCGCTAATTTTACATTAATTGCCTAGTTCAATAAATTATTACTTGCAAAGTCTGCTAATCGCCTTTGTAATTGAGCGCTTTATCAAATTTACCAAGATCTTTGCCTATGGTGTTCGAAGCGGTCATGGTCGTGCTCGGCTTCACCGGACTTATCTGGGGAGCTGATAAATTCGTTTTCGGGGCTTCAGCTCTGGCGCGAAATCTGGGGGTTACTCCCCTCATGATCGGACTCACTATCGTCGCGTTCGGCACCTCTGCCCCGGAAATTTTTTCGTCTGCAGCCTCGGTAGTAGGAAATGAACCGGAACTTGCTATCGGTAACGCACTGGGTTCCAATATTTTCAATATAGGGATTGCGCTCGGAATCGCGGCGCTTATCAGTCCACTAAAACCACCCAAATCGCTTTTCCATAAAGAGATTCCAGCCCTTTTAATGGTCACGGTGGTTACCGGAATCATATTCGGCAATTTTTACATCGGGCCCGTGGACGCCGCGATATTGATGTCTATAACCGTCTTCTTCGGCTACAAGCTGTTCAGGAATCGCATCAAATCTTCAAGCCTTCCTGACATCGACGAGGAAAACCTGCTGCATCTCTCCAACACCAGATCAGCAATTTATCTCGCACTGGGATTGACTCTTCTGGTTGTGAGCGCCGAAGCCATCGTGCAGGCCTGTACTACAATCGCCAATGAACTGGGTGTTTCATCGGCCGTTATCGGGTTAACGGTTGTGGCTCTCGGCACCAGCCTGCCTGAAGTAGCCGCTTCGATTGCCTGCGCATTAAAAGGACACCATGAACTTGCCATCGGGAATATTGTTGGATCGAACATTCTAAATTTACTCGCTGTACTTCCTTTCCCAGGATTGTTTGCGCCCGTAGCAGTCGATCCGGCACTTTTTTACCGCGACTACACAGTAATGTTGCTTCTGACGCTCTTGCTAGCGGTATTTTGTTTCCGAGCAATAAAAAGTAACATGTTCATTGGCCGTCCTGCCGGCGCCACGCTAATAGTTTGTTATTGCGTTTGGTTTGGCATCATGGCCGTTCAAATATAACCCAGGTTATTCAGACAATGACCGACTCCTCCCAACTGATCAACAGTGCAATCAAGACTATTCAAATAGAGCAGGAAGCGGTGCAATCGCTGCTACTGAGGATTGATGAAAGTTTTGCGCGTGCCTGCCGCTTAATCCTCAACTGCGAGGGACGAGTGGTCGTGACGGGCATGGGTAAGTCTGGCCACATCGCAAGAAAAATAGCAGCGACACTTGCCAGCACCGGGACTCCGGCCATGTTTGTGCATCCTGGGGAGGCCAGCCATGGCGACCTTGGGATGATTACCGAAACTGACGTGGTAATAGTGCTATCAAATTCCGGTTCTACCGAAGAAGTCGTAACGCTGCTGCCGGTTTTGAAGCGCAAAGGAATCCCCTTGATCTCGATGACGGGATCAAGCTCATCGATATTGGCTGAGGCTGCTGAAGTTCATCTTGATGCTAGCGTCACAAAGGAAGCCTGCCCACTCGGACAGGCGCCCACTTCAAGCACCACAGTCGCTCTCGTGCTGGGGGACGCATTGGCTATGGCGTTGTTAGAGGCACGCGGATTCACTGTGGAAGAATTCGCAGTTTCCCACCCCGGGGGCAGACTGGGTAGACGCCTTCTGTTAAAGGTGACCGACATCATGCACACGGGCGAGAATATTCCCCGCGTCCGCGCAAATACCGTATTGAGTGATGCACTGCTAGAAATTACTCGCAAGGGTTTTGGTCTTACCACGGTCGTTGATAAAGAGGGTATGTTGTGCGGCGTTTTTACCGACGGCGACCTACGCCGTGCCATCGATTCCGGGGCGGATATCAAAAGCACGACTTTAGAATCTGTGATGTCTAAATCATATAAGTTTATTTCGGACCAGGCGCTAGCTGTTGAGGCGGCCCGGGAAATGCAGGACAAAGAGGTATACGCGCTGGTTGTTAAGAACAACGCCGACGAGTTATGCGGCATGATAAAAATGCATGACCTGCTGCAGGCGAACGTAGTTTAGTCAGGCTGACGGCAAATGATTTTCCAACAGGATAAAGCTCAGATTTTCGGCCAGGCGCAGTCCGTAAAACTTCTGCTGCTGGATGTCGATGGAATCCTCACTGACGGTAAGCTCTATGTCGGCGAAACGGGCGAGCAGTTCAAAGCATTCAATACTCTCGATGGTCACGGTATCAAATTATTACAGAAAGCCGGTATTCAGGTCGGCATCATTTCCGGTCGCGACTCTGCAGCATTGCTCCATAGAGCATCGGAACTGGGAATAAACCTCCTGTATCGGGGTCGTGAAGATAAATCCGCGGTACTGCGAGAAATTACGGCCAATCTGGAACTTGAGGAAAACGAGATCGCCTATGCAGGTGACGATCTACCCGATCTCGCGGTAATTGACCGGGTCGGACTCGGCATCTCGGTCCCGAACGCCCATCCCGAAGTCCGTAATGCCGCAGATATGCTGACTGAGAATCCAGGAGGAGAGGGGGCGGTGCGAGAAATATGCGATTTTCTGCTGCAAGCAAATGGACTTTACGATCAGATCATTATTGATAGTCTGGGACAATAATCTTCAAAGCAACGCGTCTGAATAAAATGCATCAGGCTAAATTAATTTTCATTCCCACCCTGCTAGCCATTGCGATATTTCTGGGCGTCGACTATTTCGGGCGCGCTGTGGAGCGTCCCCAGCCCGAGGGAATAATCCCGGAGGTTGCCTACAATAGCTACTCTGAAGGGATCAACTCTGTGCATTTCGATGAGCAGGGAAAAATTCGATATACCATGCGGGCGAATAGGCAGGTCAGCTACCTGGACGCCGAAACCAGCATCGAGAACCCGCATATAGAGCTCTACCGTGAAGACAACAGTCGCTGGAATATAGTTGCCAGATCAGGCAGAATTTCAGCAGGTTCTGTGAATTCTGCTGAACTGGAAGAAATCGTTCTAAACGGTGGTGTAGAAGTTTACCAGATGGACAAATTCGGTAATCGAACATTATTGGCGTCTGAAACATTGATCTTCGATCCATCGAGCGATCTCCTGACCACTTCGGATGCGGTAACCCTGGTCAGTGATAATCTTGAACAAACCGCGATTGGCATGCGACTTGACGTTAGCATTGATGAATACGTATTCAATCGAGAAGTCCGAGGCAGGTATGCAGCTCCGCAGAATTAACCACCTTCTCCCCCTTTTACTTTGCCTTATCGCAAGCGTCAGTGTTTCTGGGCTTGAATCAGACAAGGATCAGGATATCCTTTACAGCGCACTCGGGCGCTCTACCAGCCGAATAGAAGGCAACGTTAGAACCGTTACTCTTGAAGAAGAAGTAAAAGTGACACAAGGCACCCTGGAAATTAGCGGAGACAATGCCACATTTGAGAGTGAAGCCCAGACTAGCACGATAAGACAAATTCAGGTGACAGGTTCTCCCGCCCAATATCGTCAGCAATTGAATCTGGATGGTGATTACATTGAAGGCGAAAGTGAGTCCATCATCTATTCCGTAGAAGGTGAGCCAGTAGTAGAATTTATCGGATCCGCAGTTTTACGGGGCACTAATGATGTTTTGAGCTGCGCCGCAATCAAGTATTACACTGACAGTCGCTTCACCGAAACCACTGGCCCCTGCGAGGGGGTGTCTGGACGCGCAAGCGCTGACGATATTCCGGTCGACTCCACGCAAGCGAATTAATTACACCCATGGACATTTTGCGAGCGTCGAATTTAGCCAAAAGCTTCAAAGGTCGCCGGGTCGTCAGGGAAGTGTCACTTAACGTGGCACGGGGCGAGATCGTAGGCCTGCTCGGACCTAACGGGGCGGGCAAAACGACCTGTTTTTACATGATCGTTGGTCTTGTGGGAGCCGATAGCGGCCTTGTTGCGATTAATAACACTGAACTCACCCGGTCGCCGATGCATGAACGAGCCAGGAGAGGACTCGCTTACCTGCCACAGGATTCTTCAATTTTTCGAACCTTGTCTGTCGAAGACAACATTATGGCAATTCTTGAGACGCGCAAGGATTTGGATTCCAAGGCTCGCCTTCAGAAACTCGAGGCTCTGCTGCAAGAATTTCATATCACCCATATCCGTAAAAACCGCGGCATGAGCCTGTCCGGTGGGGAACGACGGCGAACCGAGATCGCCAGAACCCTCGCTACTGACCCAAAATTCATCTTGCTCGACGAACCATTTGCAGGAGTAGACCCAATCTCTGTCGCCGATATAAAGCAGATTATTCGACATTTAAAAAACAGAGACATTGGCGTGTTACTTACGGATCATAACGTGAGAGAAACTCTCGATATCTGCGAACGAGCCTATATCGTTAGTGAGGGTCAGATTATCGCCGAGGGAGACGGGCAAACCATCGTCGGTAACCCAAGGGTTCGGGAAGTTTATCTTGGCGAGCAGTTCAAAATCTGATTCAGAAATTGCTGTGCATGACAGGCACGAAACTTGCTATAATTCGGCGACCGAGCCCGTAAAGCAGGGCTGACAGACGTTCGCCAGATTCCAGATCGCCACCTTACGCTTTTTCTGTAAATGATTTAACCATGAAACTTTCGCTTCAGCTTAAGCTTGGTCAGCAACTGACCATGACTCCGCAGCTTCAGCAGGCGATCAAGCTTCTTCAACTTTCCACTATCGATCTACAGCAGGAAATCCATCAGGCATTGGAATCCAATCCCATGTTGGAATTGGATGAGAGCCGAGACGAATCATCGGAGGACACGCAACTAGAAGTGCCCGCGTCGGATGCGACTGATGAACGGAATTCTCTAGGCGGAAGCGAGGAGGGAATCGAGGAGGAAAGCGAGGGGGAGTGGAGCGATACCATCCCAGGCGATCTAGCGGTAGACACCAATTGGGAAGATGTGTACCAGACCACCTACACTACTGGTAGCGGTTCAGCGGAGTCTGACAATCTTGACTTCGAATCCCGTAACGCCGAATCGGAAACACTGCAAGACCACCTTCTTTGGCAGCTGAATCTCACCCCCATGTCCGATACGGACAAAGAAATCGCCTATAGCATCATTGAGGCGATTGATGCCAACGGTATGCTGACAACAGACATTGAATCCATACATACCGGTCTGGATGAGGCACTCGAAATAGACATGGACGAAGTTCTGGCCACTCTGCATCGAATACAGCAATTCGATCCTGTAGGCGTTGGCTATCGCAACCTGAGCGAATGCTTGCTCATTCAGTTGAACCAGTTCAGCAATCCAGAAACTAGCTTCGACATCAATAATGCGAGGACCATCGTAAAGGAACACCTGGAGCTTCTGGGCAGTAGAGACTATGCGCAGATTATGCGTCGACTCCGGATCAAGGAACCTGAACTAAAACGCGCGATAGAGATAATCGAAAATCTTGATCCGCGCCCAGGGTCCGATATCGCACCACCATCAACATCATATGTGATACCTGACGTAATCGTGTCGAAAAATCCGGATACGGGCGCATGGAGGGTTGAATTGAATCCGGAAATCGCGCCTAAATTACGAATCAATGCCACTTACGCAGCTCTGGTGAAACGTGCTGATACCAGCGACGTGAATGCGTATCTCAGGGACAATCTGCAGGAAGCCCGATGGTTTCTCAAAAGCCTTCAAAGCCGCAACGAAACCTTGATGAAAGTTGCTACCCGAATCGTTGAACACCAGCAGGATTTTCTGGAATACGGCGAGGAAGCAATGAAACCGCTGGTACTGCACGACATCGCGGAAATGGTGGATATGCATGAGTCAACAATTTCGCGAGTCACTACTCAGAAGTATATGCATACTCCTCGCGGCATCTTTGAGTTGAAGTACTTCTTTTCTAGTCATGTTGCCACAGCAGGAGGTGGCGAATGCTCGTCAACCGCGATTAGGGCAATCATCAAGAAACTTATCGCTGCCGAGAATGGTCGCAAACCTCTCAGCGACAGCAAGATTACCCAAATACTGGAAGATCAAGGCATAAACGTCGCCAGAAGAACTATTGCAAAATATCGCGAGTCCCTTGCCATTCCTCCTTCGAACGAACGTAAACGCCTGGTCGACTAGAGATTATTGGAATGCAATTAGAAGACATATTGAAGCCGGAACGTTGCTATTGCGACCTTGAGGGTGTTAGTAAAAAGCGGCTGCTCAGGACAATCAGCGAAAAAATTGAACAGGATGTCGCCCATCTTGACGCCAACACAGTTTTTCACGCATTAATGGCACGCGAGCAACTGGGCAGTACGGGACTGGGAAACGGTATAGCAATTCCGCACTGCAAAGTACCTGAATGTGAGGAAATACTTGGGTGTATCATCACATTGAGTGAGCCAATAGATTTTGATTCAGTAGATGCCAAACCGGTTGACTTGATTTTTGTGCTAATTGTTCCAGATGAAAAGTCCGATGATCACGTTCGAGCTCTCAGCCAGATCGCCCAACTTTTCAATGATGAAAATTTTTGTTTCATTCTTCGCAACACACACGATGGCGAAGACCTGTATAACGTGGCAATTACTTATTGAACTGACAAAACTCGTAGCGCTAGCTGGAAAAACAGGCCAGCACGAATGAAGTTACTGATAATTAGCGGCAGATCGGGATCGGGTAAGAGTACCGTCCTTCACATTCTCGAGGATCGAGGGTATTACTGCATCGATAACCTGCCCGCAAGCCTCTTGCCCTCACTTGCTGATCGCCTGATATCTGATTCTTCCGCGAATTCAAACATCGCAGTTAGTATCGATGCCAGGAACCTTTACACAGACCTGCAAAATGTTCCCAAAATCCTTGAAGAATTGAAGAAAAAATGTCTACAGGTAGATATTATTTTCCTCGACGCCAACCGCCAGACCCTGCTCCGACGCTTCAGCGAGAGTAGAAGGAAGCATCCTCTTTCCAACGACAAGGTAGGTCTCCCGGAAGCTATCGACAGAGAAAGCGATTTGCTCGAATCAATTGCTCTGATGGCCAGCCTCAGTATTGACACCAGCAACATGAATTTGCACGAACTGAGGGATATCATCAAAAATCGTATTATTGAGCTGTCGGATACCGGACTGGCACTTTTATTTCAGTCATTCGGCTTCAAGAATGGCGTACCCGTCGATGCAGATATAGTCTACGATGTCAGGTGTCTGCCCAACCCTTATTGGGAAACTCAACTTCGGTCGCTGACCGGACTGGATGAAAAAGTTGTTCAATACCTGGACTCTCAGCAGGAAGTTCAGCATATGCTTCGAGACGTCACAAATTACCTGCAAAAATGGCTCCCACGGTTTGAAGAAAATAATAGATCGTATATAACTGTTGCACTGGGTTGTACCGGAGGCCAACACAGATCAGTTTATCTGTGCGAGAGGCTGGCCGAACATTTTCGGAATCAAATCAGAAATGTCCAGGTACGACACCGCGAACTTCCCAGATAACCATGTAGCCCGGCATTAACCGCATGATTGAAACTACCGCGATAATTACTAACAAGGCGGGCCTGCACGCCCGCGCTGCCTCAAAGCTGGTGGCTCTAACCTCAGGTTTCAGCAGTAAAATAGAAATCGGCCACAAGACTATGGTCGACGGCAAAAGCATTCTCTCTTTAATGATGCTTGCTGCCGTGAAAGGCACTAGTCTGAGAATAATAGCTGACGGCGAGGATGAAGATCAGGCGGTTGCAGCAATAGTGGCCCTGATTGAAGACAAGTTTGAGGAAGAAAAATAACTCAGCTATCAGTTTCGAGCTCTTACACCCCCTGTCCGCACCCTACCCCACGTTTCTAAACAATAGTATTTCTAGTAAAATCAACCTCTACCGGTGCTATGGCAGCAGCTAATAGAGAACCACGACAGCAAGCTGCATATCTCCGAAATCACCGCCAATCTGGCGGGAATTCATCACCTAAGGATGTCAGTCGTGCCAGAGACCATTGAGAGCGTATCGCAAAAGGACCATGTTATGGAGCTAACCAGGGCTCTGGACAGCGGTTCTGAGCAGGAGGTCCGGGAAATGCTCAATTCTCTCCCGGCGGCAGGCGTTGCCCATCTTCTGGAATCAACCCCACCCAAATCAAGAGAAGTACTGTGGCAGCTGGTAGAGCCAGAATCAGAGGGTGAAGTACTGCAATATCTCAATGAGGATCTGCAGAGTGAGATCCTCAAAGAATTGAATGCCGAAGAAGTTGTCGCATTGACAGAAGGCCTGGATACCGATGACCAGGTGGATATTCTTCAGCAACTTCCTGATCAGGTAACAGCCGAAGTTCTTCAGTCTATGGACGATCAGGACCGATTGCGGCTGGAGAAAGCACTCTCCTACCCCGAAGATACAGCCGGCGGCCTCATGAACATCGACACCATCACGGTGCGACCAAGCCAGACAATAGATGTCGTCCTGCGATACCTGCGCCGACATGCATCCTTGCCGGAGATGACTGACAATATCCTGGTGGTTAATCGCGATGACGAGTTCATAGGCATACTTCCTTTAAGAACAGTGCTGGTTTCGGGGCCGGGAACCATTGTCGCAGACGTCATGAACACCGAGATAGAAGCCATTCCCGTACACATGAGGGCTATTCAGGTAGCACAACTCTTCGAACAGCATGATTGGGTTTCAGCACCGGTGATTGACCAAGATGGCAAGCTGGCGGGACGCATCACCATCGACGACATTGTAGACGTTATCCGCGACACCACTGAACATTCCCTCATGAGTATGGCCGGTCTTGACGAAGAGGATGACGCTTTTGCACCCGTACTCAAGACAGCACGGCGCAGGGCTGTATGGCTGGGGGTCAACCTGATGACCGCTATCATCGCTTCAATTGTAATTTACCTGTTTCAGGATACGCTCGATGCCGTCGTTTACCTGGCGGTACTTATGCCGATCGTGGCCAATATGGGAGGAGTAGCTGGAAGCCAGACTTTGACCCTGGTCGTGAGAGGCCTGGCCCTGGGGCGCATCAGCCCGGCCAACAGTCGCTGGCTGCTATCCAGAGAACTGGGCGTCGCACTTCTCAACGGAGCGCTCTGGGCTTTTGTCATAGCCGTCGTGGCCTATATCTGGTACGGCGAACTGCTGCTTAGCTATATCATAGCGGCGGCAATGATACTAAATTTGGTGACCGCGGCACTGGCCGGCGCCTACCTGCCGATCTTCCTCAATCGAATTAAAATTGATCCGGCGCTGGCGGGATCGGTAGCTCTCACTACGGTAACTGACACAGTGGGATTTTTTGCATTTCTCGGTCTGGCGAGCATGTTCTACCTTTGATTTAAACCAAATCAAGGGTAGAACATGCTCCGAAACACCATTTTAGGGATCATTGCACCATGCACCCCGAAGAATACGGCTCTGAAACACCGCCCAGCAAAACCCGGCGTAAAAAAGAAATGCATGCCCTACAGCACGTCGGGAGCAGACTCACTCGTTTTTCGGAAGCCCAACTTGACAAGTTGCCGCTACCGGACAAATTACGCAATGCAATTCGGGAACACCGGCGGCTGCCGAACAGCCACGGAGCCAGAAGACGACAATTACAGTATATAGGCCGCCTCATGCGCGATTTCGATCTTGATGAAATCGAGACAGAGATTGAATCCATGCTGCGGCCACCTCGCACCGCTGACAAGGAGAAAGCCCAGTTGCAGCGCCATTGCGATCAAATTCTTGCCGGCGGAGATCCTGCGATCAATGATTTGTTGACAAAAAATTCTCAGCTTGAGAGGCAGGTACTGAGAAAACACTATCTGGACTTCAGCAAAGCCCGAAGCAATGACGATGAATCCGGTTGCAACACCGTCGAGGCAAAACTGAAAGCCTATCTAGATAGCCGACTGGCCTGATCACGACCGCTTAAAGCCGAAGCCCAGAGAAGACAATGGGTCCGGCTATACCTGCTATATATTAAGTGGTACCATCAGCCCCCTTACCAGGTCGCAACGAGCAGCCTCCACAGAAGATACCTGGCTCCAAGCCCCGACCTGCGTCAGAAGAAAAATAATGAGGTCGAAAATGTCTGATAACAACGCCCACTCCTACTGGAAAGGAAATCTCAAAATCGTTTTCTCGTTACTGGGAATCTGGTTTTTTATTTCCTTCGTTTGCGGAATTCTGCTGGTTGATCTGCTCGATTCAATCCGAATCGGCGGTTTTAAACTCGGCTTCTGGATCGCTCAACAAGGTTCCATATTCGTCTTTGTGATACTGATATTTATCTACATCAGACTAATGGATAAACTGGATGCCGAGTACGAGGATTCAACTTCCCCCAAATCCACGGTCGGAGAAGGAGAATCAGAATGAGCGTACAAATCTGGACCTTCATATTTATCTTTCTGACGTTCGGTCTCTATATCGGCATTGCCATTTGGTCTCGAGCATCTTCGACCAACGAATTTTATGTTGCTGGTGGCGGAGTTCCCCCTCTCGCTAACGGCATGGCTACGGCTGCCGACTGGATGTCTGCGGCTTCTTTTATTTCCATGGCTGGCCTGATTTCGTTCCTTGGACGGGACGGGACTTTTTACCTCATGGGCTGGACCGGTGGCTATGTCTTGTTGGCGTTATTGCTTGCACCTTACCTGCGCAAATTCGGTAAATTCACTGTGCCCGATTTTATCGGCGATCGCTACTACTCGCAGTCTGCCCGACTGATTGCAGTATTCTGCGCCATTGTTATTTCTTTCGTCTACGTGTGCGGGCAAATGCAGGGAGCAGGAATCGTGTTTTCGCGATTCCTGGAAGTCGACCTGACTGTTGGGGTCGTAATCGGGATGACAATTGTATTCTTTTACGCTGTTCTCGGCGGCATGAAAGGTATCACGTACACCCAGGTCGCCCAGTATTGTGTGCTGATTTTCGCCTTTATGGTGCCAGCAATCTTTATCTCCTTGTTAATGACCAACAACCCGATCCCGCAACTAGGTTTTGGATCCGAGCTGACAGAAGCCTTCGGCGGTGGCTACCTTTTGGATCGACTCGACGGCTTGAGCCAGGAACTGGGTTTTGCTGTCTACACTGAAGGCCAGAAAACAACCCAGGACGTATTTTTCATCACCGCCGCCTTGATGTTTGGCACAGCCGGGCTGCCTCATGTGATCATAAGGTTTTTTACTGTTCCGAATGTAAGGGATGCACGCCGATCCGCAGGTTATGCTCTAGTTTTTATCGCTATTCTTTATACCACCGCTCCGGCGGTCGCAGCTTTTGCGAGAACCAACCTGATCGATACGGTCAACAACGCGGAATACTCCGAAGTTCCGGAGTGGTTCACCACCTGGGAGTCTACGAACCTTATTGCCTTCAATGACAAGAACAACGATGGACGCATTCAATATGTCGGCGATCCGGTTTTAAATGAACTAGAGGTTAATCGAGACATCATGGTGCTTGCCAATCCGGAAATAGCCGGCCTGCCCAACTGGGTGGTAGCACTAGTGGCAGCTGGAGGACTTGCTGCCGCTCTGTCCACGGCCGCGGGGCTGTTACTGGTAATATCCACCGCGGTATCTCATGACCTGATGAAACGCAGTCTGAGGCCGGATATCACGGAGAGACAGGAGCTGCTTTACGCACGAATCGCTATCTTCGTGGCGGTCCTGATTGCAGGCTACTACGGTATTAATCCACCCGCGTACGTGGCACAGGTGGTCGCATTCGCTTTCGGACTGGCAGCTGCCTCTTTCTTTCCGGCTATTGTGCTGGGAATTTTCCAAAAGCGCATGAACAAGGAAGGGGCAATCGCCGGCATGATTTGTGGTTTCCTATTCACCGCTGGCTACATCATCTATTTCAAGTTCGTCAATCCAGCTGCCGATAATGCCCAGGGCTGGCTATTCGGAATCTCGCCGGAAGGAATTGGAACACTTGGCACCTTGATCAATCTGACAGTCGCTATCACTGTTGGCAGAATGACGGATGAGCCACCCCAGGAAGTGCAGAAGATTGTCGAAACAATCCGACTGCCCGGTGAAGCAATGGAGCACTAATGCAGCTCGGGTCACGATTGATACGGCAGCTTTAAGCTCTCAGCTTTTTGTTAGCCGTGAAATCGCTGCCAGTAATCTCGGGTAGTTTGTTTCATTTCCCTGCTAAGCAAAAGAATGCCTACCAGGTTTGGCAAAGTCATTAGCACAATGGTGATTAGAGAAATATTCCAGACGATGGTGGTATCAGCAAACGCTGCATAGAAAAATCCAACTACGTAAACTACCCGGTACGGAAATACCGCCGACGGACCCAACAGGTATGTAATAGCCCTATCACCGTAGTAAGACCAGGCAATCGCGGTTGAAAATGCGAACAGTAACAGTCCAATGGATACCACATATTGACCGTATTCACCGAGCAGTCCTCGGGTAAATGCCTCCGTAGTCAACGGCACTGAATGCAGTAAAGACCTGCCGCGAACTTCCACAGTCGTATCCTGCAGCTGACCGTCCACAACACCTACGGAGCCATCAACGGGCATATCTGCGCGATGGAAAACCACATCCTCAGCAACCGAACGCGAATTGATGAGCGTAAATTCACCGGCGTTGGTAGCAATACCTCCCTGCAATTGAATCTCTCCGGTAAAAACCTCTACTTCCGATTCTGCGCCGCTTAAATAGGAGAATAATTCCGTAACCTGGTCTGGATTGGCATCCGTATAGGTTCCAGCGATAAATATCATGTCAGCACGCTGAAAATCATTCTCATGCTTTTCTTTCCACACGCCCGATGAAAGTATTACCAGCCCCGTAATGGTGCAAATAATTATCGTATCTATAAACGGTTCCAGAATTGAAACCATTCCCTCATCAACCGGCTCCTCTGTGCGCGCCGCCGCGTGTGCAATCGGCGCTGAACCCTGCCCCGCCTCGTTGGAAAACAATCCGCGATTGACGCCTCGGTTGAGTGCGTATGCGAAGGTGGCTCCCAGAAAACCCCCGGTCGCGGCAGAACCGGAAAAAGCCTCGCTAAAAATGCTCAGAAACGAAGGCACAATATTGCCAGCATTGGGAATGATGACCGATAAGGCACCAATCAAGTACAGAAAGGCCATGCTTGGAACCAGTGCCGAGGCAACACGGGCTATGCGCCTTATTCCCCCAATAATGACCAAGCCCAGTAATACTGCCAGCACTCCCCCTGTCACCATCGGGTTAATCGAAAATGTGGCTTCCAGTCCGGCGGCGATACTGTTTATCTGTGGCAGATTACCCGTACCAAAAGCACTCAGCACAGTCGCCAATGCGAAAATCAATGCTAGCCACCGCGCATTCAGCCCCTTTTCCATGTAGTACATTGGGCCACCCGCGATAGTGCCGTCGGCTGTCATGTCTCGGTACTTGTGGGACAGAGTGACTTCAACGAACTTGGTTGTCATACCAAAAAAAGCAGTCATCCACATCCAGAACAAGGCCGCCGGACCGCCGAGGTGCAGGGCAAGTGCGACCCCACCTATATTACCTGTCCCGACCGTACCTGAGAGGGCCGTGGACAATGCCTGGAAATGCGTCGTGTCACCAACAGCATCTGCAGTATCGTATCTGCCCCTGGCAACCTTGATGGCATGTCTGAAGTACCGAATTTGCGGAAAGTTAAGGTAAATCGTGAAAAATATTCCGACGGCGAGTAAAAAATAGGGAAACCATGGTGCGCTGCCCAGGA